>VOFK01004313.1_pt1 | contig 40049 bp, 39 predicted proteins | sample 5384121 | NCBI WGS metagenome assembly VOFK01 (sample SAMN12384730, study PRJNA508395) | human gut metagenome | isolation source: healthy gut J | host: Homo sapiens | reverse complement strand
ACCAAATACATGGTGAAAGTGCTCGGTGACAAATCTCTGGGATATGATGAAAATGAAACATTCCAGTTGCCCGAAGGCTATGACCCGTGCAAGGATGATGTGAATCTGGAAGGAGACACCCATATAGAAGAACCGATAGAGGGACTCGACGAACTGTTTAATTAGTTGAAAGGTGAAAATTGAAAGTGGAAAGGTAAACTTTCAATTTTCCCCTTTTCCCCTTTCACCTTAAAAAAATGGATTATACGATTAGTATTGGGAGCAACGAGCAGCGGAGGGAGAACATGGAACTGGCTCGCAGACGCTTGACGGAACTTTTTTCGGGAATACGTTTCTCGGAAGAGGAGGAGACGGTACCTTTGTTCTTTCACCGTCCGAATCTGTTCTCCAATCAGGTGGCATGCTTTGCTTCCGATAATCCGGTAGAGGAAGTCACCGCCTGCCTGAAAGCCATCGAACGGGAAGCCGGAAGGAAGCCCGAGGAGAAGGAGCAGGAAATTGTACGGCTGGATATAGACTTGTTGTCTTGTGACGGGACTGTCTATAAGCCAAAAGATTTGAAACGTGATTATATCCTGCGAGGATTGAAACAACTGTTATAATTAATAAAGAATATAAGGAGATGGGTCGATAGTATATGAACACTTTCGGACACACTCTCATTTTAAAAAACGAAGATTGAAAATGAAATTTTTAGGAATCATACCTGCCCGTTACGCATCTACGCGTTTTCAGCCAAACCATTGGCGGTGTTAGGTGGAAAAACCGTGATACAGCGAGTATACGAGCAAGTGGCAGGAATCTTGGACGATGCATACGTGGCTACGGACGATGAGCGTATTGAAGCCGCAGTAAAAGCATTCGGAGGAAAGGTGGTAATGACTTCCACCGAACATAAAAGCGGCACCGACCGCTGTCAGGAAGCTTGTACAAAAATAGGAGGACAGTTTGATGTCGTGGTGAATATCCAGGGATGAGCCTTTCATCCAGCCTTCGCAGTTACAAGCCGTCAAAGCATGTTTCGACGATCCGGCCACCCAGATAGCCACTCTGGTGAAACCCTTTACGGTAGATAATGGTTTCGAGGCACTGGAAAATGTGAACTCTCCGAAGGTTGTGCTCAACAAAAACAGGAATGCCCTCTATTTTAGCCGTTCCATCATTCCCTACCAGCGTAATGCGGCGAAGGAAGACTGGCTGAAGAACCATACATATTATAAGCATATCGGCCTTTATGCCTATCGCGTAGAGGTACTGAAAGAGATAACCGCCCTTCCGCAGTCATCCCTCGAGATTGCCGAATCATTGGAACAGCTTCGTTGGTTGGAAAACGGATACACTATCAAAGCAGGTATCACGGATGTAGAAACTATCGGCATAGATACTCCTCAAGATTTGGAACGGGCAGAAGAATTTCTTAAAAGCCACGGGTTGTAAACTAGAAAGCCCATGCTGAACCGAAGTGACCAACCCCGGATTCTTGAACCGGAACAACTGGCAGTGCAAAGACCGGAACGTATCAAGTTGCCTAATGGCGTGCCATTGAGTGTGCTCAATGCCGGTGACAATGAAGTGACACGTATCGATCTCCTCATGGCAGGCGGCCGATGGCAACAGAAACAGCCCTTGCAGGCGTTGTTTACGAACCGCATGCTTCGCGAGGGCACCCGACGCTACGATGCCGCCCGGATAGCGGAAAAGCTGGACTATTACGGAGCCTGGCTGGAATTGTCCAGTGCATCCGAGTATGCCTATGTCACCCTTTATTCTCTGAATAAATACCTTCCCCAAACGCTTGACATATTGGAGTCTATCGTCAAAGAGCCGGTATTTCCCGAGAAAGAGCTGGGAGTGATTGTAGACAACAATATCCAGCAGTTTCTTGTCAACTCTTCCAAGGTGGACTTTCTGGCGCACCGCGGATTGGTGAAGGCTCTGTACGGCGGGCAGCATCCCGGTGGACGTCTGGTGCAGGAAGAGGATTATCGGCGCATCACTCCTGCGGTGCTACGCGAGTTTTATGACCGTTACTATCATTCCAATAATTGCAGCATCTATCTCTCGGGTAAGGTAACCGGTGATTGCATCCACAGGATAGAGTCCTTGTTTGGCTGCGAGGCTTTCGGTACGGATTTCCGTAAACCGGAGAAGACAGAATTCCATCCGGTTACCACCTCCGGAAAACGTATCTTCATCGAACGTCCGGACGCCCTGCAAAGTGCCGTCCGTATGGGCATGCTTTCCCTGGACCGTAATCATCCGGACTACTTGAAGGCCCGCGTACTGGTCACACTGTTCGGGGGTTATTTTGGCAGTCGCCTGATGTCCAATATCCGGGAAGATAAAGGATACACATACGGTATCTCCGCAGCCATCATGCCCTATCCGGGGCAGGGAGTGTTGGCGGTCAGTGCCGAAGCCGCCAACGAATTTGTGGAGCCTCTTATCGGTGAGGTTTATCATGAAATAGACCGCCTTCAGAACGAGCTGGCTTCCGATGGAGAGCTTTCCATGGTGAAGAACTATATGTTGGGAGACATGTGCCGTAGTTATGAATCTGCATTCTCGCTGGCAGATGCCTGGATTTTTGTGCAGGTATCGGGCTTGCAGGATACCTACTTTGCCGAAGCACTGGATGCTGTCAAGGAGGTTACTCCACAAGAAATCCGTGAACTTGCAGGGCGGCATTTATGCAAAGAGAAATTAAAAGAAATAGTGTGCGGCAAAAAAATGTCATAAAAAGCGGGAGTTATCGCATCATTTTACCGGATAAATCCTACCTTTGTCAATTATCAACTATCAATTATCAATTAATGAAATATCTATATACTGCACTCATTCTGGCTTTCTTATGCCAAGGTGGAGCCACTGCCCAGGAAAAAAAAAGCGGCTTTTTCGATAAAGTGAAAAGTACATTCTCTTCGGAGATAAAGATAGGTACCTATACGTTCAAAGATAACGGGGCCGTCTATACCGGTGAAATAAAAGGGCGCAAGCCCAATGGAAAGGGGAAGACCGTTTTCAAGAACGGCGACGTCTACGAGGGTGAGTATGTGAAGGGCAAGCGTGAAGGCTACGGTACATATATGTTTCCCGACGGTGAAAAGTATGAGGGGCAATGGTTTCAGGATCAGCAACACGGTAAGGGTATCTACTATTTCATGAACAACAACCGTTATGACGGCATGTGGTTTCAGGATTATCAGCACGGTAAAGGAACCATGTACTATTACAATGGTGATATTTATGAGGGCGACTGGGTGAATGATAAACGTGAAGGCCAAGGAACGTATACCTGGAAGAACGGTTCCAAATATGAAGGCTCCTGGAAGAATGATAAGAAAGACGGCAAAGGAACACTGACCTGGAATGACGGTTCCAAATATGACGGAGAGTGGAAAAATGATGTCCGGGACGGTAAAGGAACTTTTGAATATGCCAACGGTGACAAATACGTAGGTGACTGGAAAGATGATATGCAACATGGCAAAGGTATTTACTTCTTCCACACCGGCGACCGTTACGAAGGTGCGTATGTTCAAGGTGAACGTACCGGAGAGGGCATTTATTACCATGCTAGCGGCAACAAGTATGTGGGCAGCTTCAAGGATGGAAAGCAGGAAGGCCACGGTACATTTACGTGGGCAAGCGGCGCCGTTTACGAAGGTAATTGGAAAGATAACCAACGTGACGGATACGGTACTTACAAATGGAATGTAGGTGACTCTTACGAAGGTGAATGGAAAGACAATAAGTTCAACGGCCAAGGTACCCTGATTCAGACCGATGGAACCAAATATAAAGGCGGTTTTGTGAACGGTATGGAAGAAGGTAGCGGTATCCAGGAGGACAAGAACGGAAACCGTTACGAAGGCTTCTTCAAGCAAGGCAAAAAACACGGTCCGTTTGTAGAAACAGACAAGAACGGAAAGGTGATACGAAAAGGAACCTACAAGATGGGAAGGCTGGAGAATTAGAATTAAAAATTAGAAATTAAAAATTAAAGGCTGCGCAATGTTCACTTCAGAACCGCGCAGCCTTTAATTTTTAATTTCTAACCGCTCCGCGGTTAGATAATGTATTGTGAACTGATTGATTCATTGTTCATCACCCGCTTGATGGTTTCGGCGAACATATCGGCAATGCTCAACTGTTTAACCTTGTCACATTTTTTAGAGTAGGGGATACTATCGGTAAATACGATTTCAGTTAGAGTGGATTCCTGTACACGGAAAGACGCCGGGTCGGACATTACACAGTGGCTGGCAATGGCACGGACAGATTTGGCTCCTGCTTCCAGCATGATGTTGGCAGCCTTGGTAATGGTTCCTGCTGTATCTACAATATCGTCTACCAATACTACATTCTTGTCTTTTACATCACCGATGATTTGCATGGTGGCAACCACGTTTGCTTTTTCGCGTGTCTTGTTGCACAATACCAGGGGTACACCGAGGTATTTGGAGAATGTGCTGGCGCGTTTTGAACCGCCGACATCCGGGGTGGCGATTACCAAGTCTTCCAGTTTCAAGGATTCAATATAGGGGAGGAATACTGCTGATGCATACAAATGATCCACCGGAATATTGAAGAAACCTTGAATCTGGTCTGCATGAAGGTCCATCGTAATCAGACGGTCGATACCTGCAACAGAGAGCAGGTCGGCCACCAGTTTAGCGCCGATGGAAACACGGGGTTTGTCTTTTCTGTCCTGACGTGCCCAACCGAAGTAAGGGATAACGGCTACAACGCTTTTTGCCGATGCTCTTTTAGCAGCATCAACCATCAGCAGAAGTTCCATCAAGTTGTCAGAATTAGGGAAGGTTGATTGAACCAGGAATACATGCGAGCCACGGATAGATTCCTCATAAGAGACTGCAAACTCACCATCTGCAAAATGGGTGATGTTCATCTTTCCCAGAGGGCAATCAAGGCTAGCGCAGATTTTCTCTGCAAGGTATCTCGAATTTGTTCCGGAGAATACCATAAAGGGTGCTTTTTCGCTCATTTGTGTAATAGATGTTACCTATTTGTTAATTTGCATGCAAAGGTAGGAATTTCCCGTTACATAAAACAAGAGTTATTGTATAAAAATTATTTTTCTTTCCCGGATTTATTCGTAGCTTTGCTTTATGAAACGACTTTCTTTTATATGGTTTGCGGGGTTGTTGTGCCTTTGTACAACAATGGTTTCGTGTGTGGGAACGGCACCCATGAAGGAAGTACGCCTTATCGACTCTCTAAACCAGGTGGCTTATGCTTTTCGTTATAAAAACCTGGATTCATCCTGCCATGCGGCATCAAGGGCCTACCGTGAAGTCAGCCTCTATAAACAAGGAAAAGCGGAAGCATCCAATAATCTGGGCTTTTGTGCTTTTATGCGCATGGATTTTGAGCAGGCCGAAAAGTTTCATATGGATGTCTATAATCTGACCAAGAATGAACTGGAACTCCTTATTGCCGACATCGGTTTGATGAAGATTTATCAGCGGACGGCGTTGAACAAGGAGTTCTACGATTATCGCAATAGTGCCTTGCACCGTATGAAAAGAATAGCGGAGGATGACAATCTGTTTGTGGACCAACACGAGCAAATGCGTTTGAATTATGCCCGTTCGGAATTTTATATTGTATCTGCTGTGTATTATTATTATTTGCAACAGCGTCCGGAAGCTGTAGCCTCTATTAATGAAGTTACTAAAAAACAAGAGTTGCTGGCAGATACCAATCAGCTGTTGTATTATCACTACATCAAAGGTTCTGCTGCCTTATGCGAGGGTGAGACACCGGATGAGCGAAGACTGAGAGAATTTGATGAGCTCTATACCGCATGGCAGTTGGCTTCGCGCAAGGGCTATCTTTACTTTGAGGGCAATGGAGTGCAGGGACTTGCCAACTTGATGGCTTCACCGGATAATTACGCATTTTTTCAAGACCGCCGCTCCCATGCCTTGACACGTTTTGGAGTACCGGTAGATTCGCTGCTTCCCATGCGTCTGGGGCAGTTGGCATTGCAAAAATTCAGCCAATACAAGGATTTGTATCAGATAGCAGGTGCATATGTATCTATCGGCAAATACCTGAATGCCCACAGTCACTATACAGAAGCTCTTGACACGCTAAAACTTGCTCTGGAATGTGTAAATGACCATCACCGCCTTTTCTATGACTGCCACGATAGTTTGGACTGGCTGAAAGCATTTGACCGTCGAGATACGATTTGTGCGGAGAAGGCATGGATGGAGCAGAAACTGAAAACCGTGCCCGAGTGGATTTCACGTATTCGTGAACAGTTGAGCGTTTCGTATGCAGGACTCGGGATGAAAGAAAAATCAGACTATAACCGCAATATTTACCTGGATATCCTTGAAGATACACGCCAGGATAAAGAGCTGGAAAGCCGCTATCAAGCATTGGAAAAGGAGGCGGGGCAGCTCAACGTCGTGTTGTCACTGGTCATTGTGGGCTTCGTGCTTGTATCCCTCTTTTTCTGGTTTTTCAACAAGCGTTCCAAAGACCGGAACAGAGTGCATCTCCGCCGTCTGCAGCTGATGCTGGATATCTGTCAGAAGATAACGGCATCCATTCCGGCAGATGCACAGACTGAGGAGGAAATCATCGACTCTATCCGGACGGCTGTCTGCCCGGAATTGGAAAAGCTGTTTGGAGTGAAGGACATCCGCATAGACAACGGGCAATTAGTGTTCCCGCGTCGGATGAGCAAGGATGAGCAGGCGATGGTACGGGTGATAACCCCCTATATCCAATGGGCAATCGACAACGGCATGACGTCCATCTCCCTTGGGGATGAGCGCCGCAGACTGGAAAAGCAACGCTACATTTACGAGCAGCACATCGCGGGGAACAAACGGCAAAATCTGATAAAGAAAGCATGTATGGCTATTGTCAACGGGATTCATCCGTACATAGACCGTATCATCAACGAAGTGCAGAAACTGACTCAAAAAGGATTCATCAAAGAGGAACGGATAAAGGAGGAGAAATACCAGTATATCGACGAGTTGGTTACTACCATCAACGAATACAATGATATTCTTGCCCTTTGGATAAAGATGAAGCAAGGAAGCCTTAGCCTGAACATAGAGACGTTCGAATTGAATGAACTTTTCGAGCTGCTCAGGAAAGGAAGCCGTACATTCGAGATGAAGAGACAGTCGTTGGAGGTGCAGCCTACGGATATCCGGGTGAAGGCAGACAAAGCCCTTACATTGTTTATGATAAATACACTGGCAGAGAATGCCCGTAAATATACCCCTCAGGGCGGTATGGTGAAAGTATATGCACGGCAGGAGGAGGATTACGTGGAAATCTCGGTAGAGGATAATGGTTGTGGATTGTCACCGGAAGATGTAGCTCGCATCGTGGGAGAAAAAGTATATGACTCAAAAGCCATCGGTATGAGTGACGCTCCCGACAAGGAGGAATTGAGGAAGAACAAAGGAAGTGGCTTTGGACTGATGAACTGTAAGGGCATCATTGAAAAATATCGCAAGACGAATGATTTGTTCAAGGTCTGTCTGTTCAATGTGGAGAGCGGGCTGGGAAAAGGCAGCCGTTTTTATTTCCGTCTGCCTGCCGGTATCCGTAAGTCTGTGTCGGTGTTGCTCGTCGTGTTGTTTTTGTGCATGTCATCCTGCCGGCATGCTGTGGAACAGACTGCTTCCGGAGAGGTGTTGCCGGATTCTTTGGCACTGCTTGCACAGAATGAATACGAAGCTTTGCTGGACGAAGCCTCCGATTATGCCAATGAAGCTTATTACTGCAATGTGGACGGAGAATACGAACTGGCTTTACAATACATAGATTCGGCAATGTATTGCCTGAACGAACATTACAAGCAATACGCCCATCCTATACATCGCTATATGACGCTGACCGGAGACGGGACGCCTGCGGAACTGGATTGGTGGAACCAGATGTTCAATTCGGATTTCCATGTAATTCTGGATATCAGGAATGAAGCGGCAGTCTCATTTCTTGCATTGAAGCAATGGGATGACTATAGTTATAATAATGCTGCCTACACCACCTTGTACAAACTGTTGGGAGAAGACCAATCCTTGGAAGAATATTGCCGGCAGCTGGAGCGTTCCACCAACAACAAGATGGTGGGCATTTTGCTGGCGGTGATTTTGCTGTTCGTATTGCTGTTGGGATATTACATACTCTACTTCCGTAAACGTCTGGTGAACCGCTGGAATCTGGAGCAAGTACTGGAAATTAATGGAAAGGTGTTCAATGCCTCCTTGTTGCCGGTTTCGGATACGGAGGAAATGTTGCAGCGTGAGGAGGATACATTGAAGGAAATCCCGCGGCAGATTGTAGGTTCCGCTTTTGATGCAGTGAACGAACTTTTGAGTATCGACCGGTTAAGCATAGCTGTATACAACGAGACTACACATAAGCTGGAATACACTTCCAATCCAGTGGAAGATACCGCCGTGGACGAGTTGCCTATCTGGAGGAAATATATGGAGAATTGCTTTGAGCAGCAAGAGTACATATCGGAAAAGGGTATACAAACATTGCCGCTTGTTGTGGATGCGGGAAATATGTGTCGTTGCATAGGTGTGCTGTGTCTGGAACGCAGGGAAGGTACGGAGCAGGAGACCGACCATTTGCTTTTGGAACTGATAGCCCGTTATGTCTCCATTGTAATCTTCAATGCAGTGGTTAAGTTGGCTACGAAATACCGGGACATCGAAGTGGCTCAAGATGAAGCCCGGCGAGCTTCCTGGGAAGACAGTTTGCTGCATGTACAGAACATGGTGCTGGATAATTGTCTCTCGACCATCAAGCATGAAACGATTTATTATCCGAACAAGATAAAGCAGCTGATAGGGAAACTGCGGTCCGGCAAACAGACAGAAGCGGAGGAGCGGGAAACGGTGGTTGCCATCAGCGAATTGATAGAGTATTACAAAGGTATCTTTACGACACTCAGTTCATGCGCTTCCCGCCAGTTGGAAGAGGTGACTTTCAGGCGTGCGACAATATCTGTGCCGGAACTTATGGCTACTGCCGGGAAATATTTCCGCAAAGTGTATAAGGGAAACAAGGCGCATATTGATTTTAAGATACAACTGTTGGAAGGACGGATTACCGGTGACTGGAACCAGTTGCGTTTCCTGCTTGAAAACCTGATAGACGAGGCTTGCTCCGTAACTCTGGATGGAGCTGTCTGTCTGTCGGCCCGGGAAGATGGGGAATTTATACGTTTTCTGTTTACAGATATGCGCAGGGAAAAGACCCGTGAAGAATTGAACCAATTGTTCTATCCCGACTTGTCCCGCATGACGGCCGGTGAGAAAGGAGAACTGTATGGTACGGAATATCTGGTGTGCAAGCAGATTATCCGCGACCATGACGAGTTTGCCGGACGCCGGGGATGCCGTATCAATGCCGAACCGGGAAAGGAAGGAGGTTTTACAATATATTTTACGCTACCGAAAAAATGAAATATGGAAGACAAAAAATTTAAAGTAATCATCGTTGAAGATGTCAAGTTGGAGCTGAAAGGGACGGAAGAGATTTTCCGCCATGAAATTCCCAATGCGGAGGTAATAGGTACTGCTATGACTGAGCAGGAGTTCTGGACATTGATTGAAGCCGGCGTGCCGGATCTTGTTCTGCTGGACTTGGGACTGGGAGGTTCGACCACAATCGGGGTGGACATCTGCCGGAATATCTTCAAGCGTTATCCGGAGTACATGTGCTGATATTCACGGGAGAAATATTGAATGAGAAGTTATGGGTGGACGTACTTGAAGCCGGTGCCGACGGCATTATCCTGAAAACCGGAGAGTTGCTGACCAAAACCGATGTGCAGGCAGTGATGGACGGCAAGAAGCTGGTCTTTAACTATCCGATACTGGAGAAGATAGTGGAACGCTTCAAGAAATCTGTCCTAAATGATGCAAAACGTCAGGAAGCAATCATAAGCTATGATATTGATGAGTATGACGAGCGTTTCCTCCGTCATTTGGCACTGGGCTATACCAAAGAAATGATTGCCAATCTTAGGGGAATGCCTTTTGGAGTCAAGTCGCTGGAGAAACGGCAGAATGACTTGGTCGGCCGTCTTTTCCCGCCTAGTGAACGGGTGGGGGTGAATGCCACTCGTCTGGTGGTGCGTGCATTGGAACTTCGAATCCTGAATATAGACAATCTGGAAGCCGACGATGAGTAAACTCCGAATGCCACATCCCGCTACGATGTTCTTCCTGCTGACGCTGGCAGTCATCCTCCTTTCATGGATATTCGATGTCTATGGCCTGAGCGTGCTGCAACCGCAGACTGGAGAAGAAATACGGGTGCAGAGCCTGCTGAGTCCGGAGGGCATACGCTGGCTGCTGCGCCATGTCATAACCAATTTTACGGGATTCGCTCCGTTAGGGCTGGTGATTGTGGCTATGTTCGGAATAGGGGTGGCACAGCATTCGGGTTTCATCGATGCATGTATTCGCAGGGGGGTACGACGTCCACGTGATCCTTGGCGCATTATTCTGCTGGTTATTGTCTTAGGACTGTTGTCCAATATAGTGGGAGATGCAGGATATATCATTCTGTTGCCGATAGCTGCAACTTTGTTCCAGTCCGTCGGTCTGCACCCCATTGGAGGTATAATTACAGCTTATGTTTCAGTCTCTTGTGGCTATAGCGCTAATGTGTTTTTGAGTACATTAGACCCCATGATTGCCTCTGTAACGCAAGAAGCGGCTGATAGGATGAATATTGCTCCGGGGCAGACTGGACCGCTGTGCAATTATTATTTTCTCTTTGTTTCCACGTTCCTGCTTGCATTCATCATTAATCATATTACCCGCAGGAGCTTGTTGCCGCACTTGGGAATGTATGCAGGGGATATTCATTTTAATGGCTACAAACAACTGTCCCGCAAGGAACGGAGAGCTATGTTGGGAGCTGTATTTGCAGGCTTGCTGTATATTGCCATTATTCTGTGGGCTACATTCTCTTCATGGGGGATATTGCGGAGTGTCAATGGTGGGTTGATTCGTTCTCCGTTTATAGTTGGTATTCTGTTTTTGCTTTCGTTTGGAATAGGTTTGATGGGGATGGTCTATGGTTTTGCCTCCGGCCGATACCGTACGGACGGTGATGTGATAGAAGGACTTACGCAGCCGATGAAACTGCTGGGCGTTTATTTTGTGATAGCTTTCTTTGCCTCACAGATGTTTGCTTGTTGAATATTCCCACTTGGACAAGTGCATTGCCATTTTAGGCGCTAATCTGCTGTCCTCCGCCTCTTTGAGTAGTTTATGGATATTGATTCTCTTCATTCTTTTTACGGCACTGGTCAATCTCTTTATGGTATCTGCCACAGCTAAATGGGCTTTTATGTCTTTCATTTTTGTTCCGGTATTGGCAAGTATGGGCATTTCGCCGGATATGACCCAATGTGCGTTCCGTATAGGTGACAGTGCAACAAATGCCATAACACCTTTTATGTTCTACATGCCACTTGTCTTGACCTATATGCAGCAATATGATAGGCAATCCACTTATGGTTCACTACTGAAGTATACTTGGAGATATTCTTTAGTCATTCTATTGGCATGGACTGCCTTATTTGTACTTTGGTACATCAGCGGTTTGCCATTAGGACTGTAATGTCATAACCAATGAACAGCCCGCTTTCGATAACCCCGGTAATGGCTTTCAGTTTCTGTTCCAAATCAGGAACAATGTTGCTGAGATGAATGTCAAGAATGAAATTACCGCTTTCGGTAAATACCGGACCGTCTTTTCCTTCTGCAAGACGTAGGCTGATTTTTGAAGCTCCCAATAAGCGTATCTCGTTTTCCACATGGGAGAGAGCATGTGGAAACACTTCCACCGGTATGGGGTATTTGCTCCCCAGTTTGCTGACAAGCTTGCTCTCATCGACAATGATGTAAGTCTTACCACTGCTTTTAATGAGAAGTTTCTCCTTAAACATGGCTCCACCACGTCCTTTGATGAGGTTATTATGCGGATCCACTTCGTCTGCACCGTCGAATGTCCAATCCGGACGCTTATTCCACAGAGTAGTTTGCGGCAGGCCAAGCTGTATACATGTCATCGAAATTTCGGCAGATGCCGGAATGATTTCTATATGCAAAGATTCTTGTTTAACTCGTTGAGCTAATGCAAACAAAGTGAGATAAACGGTAGAGCCGGAGCCTGCTCCTATGACATCACCGTCTTTGGCCAGTCCGGCAATCTCCTGGGCTACCAATTCCTTACTCGCCTTATTGCTGATTTTATTTGACCATTGCAATTCCTGTATCAACTGATTTTCCCATTCCATCTCTTTAAAATTTAGTTGTTATTACTCTTTCATTCTTTTTCGGGTCAATGTTACTTTTCCTACTTGAATATTCCTCCATATTTTTACTTTTTATAATTAGTAACATTGATAATTTGCAAAATGTTTTAATACATCTGTATATAAATACCGTGTATCTTATTTGTAAAGGTAACTAATCATTACTTTTTATGTAGCAAATGAGCCTTTTATACATAGGTAACGAAAAAAGGTGATACAAAAATTTGCAATATTCGTAAAAAAGCGTACCTTTGCACCGCAATTAAGGCTGGTTCCGTAGCTCAGCTGGATAGAGCAACGCCCTTCTAAGGCGTGGGTCTTGCGTTCGAATCGCAACGGAATCACAACGATAAGGCAAGTAGTCGATAAAAAGGCTGCTTGCCTTTCGTCGTTTAGCTGGGTATCAACGATTTACTACCTTGCCAATTTCGACAGAATTTGTGCAAAAAGTAGGTAACATAGCAGAAACACAGCTTTCCGTAGTTCCACTTTTCCGGTGGGTAGAAATAATTTAGAAAACAAAAATGAGTACGGTAAGAGTCATCCAGAACAAGCAGAGATTGACCAAAGAGGGCAATGCTCCGCTATATATAACCTTTTATCTCGGTAAGGAAAAGTTAATGCTTCCTTGCAAAGTGTCTGTGCCTGCTGCTAAATTTGACGAGAAAAGCGGACTTCTCAAAGGAAACAGTAAGGAAGCAAAGGATATAAATCTTATTGTGAGTAACCTGAAAGCACGTGTCAACGATATATTGGTGAAGTTCCGGCTGAGGAACCAGGCTTTGACAAAAGATATTTTCATGCGGGAGTATAACAATCCAAGTGATTATAAGACTTTCCATGACTTCGTGAAGGAGCATATGAAAACCTACAGCCGGCGAATAGAGATGGGAACGTTCAAGCATCATCTGAGCTGTATGAAAAAGTTCAAGGCATATAATGAACTGTTACAGTTCCAGGACCTTACTCCGGATTATCTGACTGACTACCTGATTTACATGAAAAAGGAGCTTGGAAATACGGAGATAACCGCACAACGTAATATGTCCACCATCAAGATATATGTCACCGCAGCCTACAGAAAGGGCTATATAGAAGAAAATCCTTTCCAGGAATTCCATATCAAAAGAATAAAAAGCGATGTGGACTATCTGACAGAGGAGGAGCTGATGCAGTTTGTGCAATTATACTATCAAAGAACATTGCCGGAAAAGCTTCAGCTGACCTTGGCCTTCTTCCTTTTCATGTGTTTCACGAGCATGCACATTACGGATGCACGTATGTTCTGTATCGAGCAGGTAAACAATGATGTGCTGACTTACTACCGTGTGAAGAACCGGAACTGTAAACCGGAACCGATAAAGATTCCGATGCCGGTACCTGCGGAAAAACTTCTGGAAGAATGGGCAGAGGGTAGGGAAGAAGGACGTCTGTTCAGGAACGTTCAATGTGATCAGGTCGTTAACCGACAGTTGAAGGCCATTGCCAAGGAACTGGGGATTAACAAAAAAATATCGGCCAAGACAGGAAGACATACGTTTGCAACTATTTATCTCCGGAAAACAAAAGACTTATCCAGCCTGCAAAAATTGCTTGGACATAGCAATATCCGGGAAACGATGATTTATGCGCACGTCATGGATGAGAGCAAGCGGGAAGGCATGCAATGTTTCAATAGCTTCACCCTATAATAGGGGCCAAAAGCCGTACAATCGTGCGGATGATTCATAATGTTTTATTTATCAAATAAATGCGGCTGCACCGATTTGTACAAGTTCGTACAAAATGAGGTGCAGCCGCACGAATTTATGCTCTCTCGTACATCACCCAGTAGGGTTGTCCTGCCAAATATTCTACATGGTACCCGGCATCAGCCAGTTGTTTGGCCAGCGCCATCGGAGCGACATCGACAATGTTCGACAGCTCATATACCAGTTCAGCGGTGGTCTTGTAAGATTTCTGTGAAGTGGTACCGATGGGTGAATAGTTCTGGCCGATGAAGTTTGCTATGGCTTTCTGCCGCTCGGCTTGTTGCTTCTCCAATTCGTCTCGTTTGTCCGGTTCTTCGTCGTTTTGATAAGAACGGAATCCTATAGGCTTTTTCATTGGGCACCTCCTTTCTGATTAGGGATAAGGCCTAAAAATTCGGTACGGGCATTATGTAATGTTGCTAAAACATCCAAAAATGTTTTTGAATTGTCATAGAAATAACCACTGTATTCAAGAAGAAAGCCGATACTATCATCCAACAATTCTGCAAGAGATGCTGCTCGATTATTTTGCAATTTCAATAAGCAATTAGATATGGAATCGTTGAGTACAATTCCATTAACGGTAGTATTATCCATTCTCACCTCCTTTCTGTTCCAGCATATTCGCCTTCTCACTGAATTGATAAATGGAACGTACCTTGCAAATATCGAGAAAGAATACCGTGTCCGGGCATCCACCACTTATGACATGTGCCTCGATGCGTATAGTACAGTCACGTCCCAAAGGAGTAGCAGTACATTTCATACGTTTCATCTTGGGGTGTTCAGCATTAATGCGGTTGACCGTATCGCCTATTTCATGCTTGAGTGCATCCAGGGAAAGTTCATCCTTGATAAGAACGTTTTTATACTTCTCTACATAATCAATAACCTTTTTCCATGCCCGGTTCTTGGGGGAATAGGTCTGCAGATGGTAAACAAAGAACATCATGCTTTGCCTCCTTTCTCATTAAAGGTGATGTTGACTGTCCCACCATTGACATAGATGGAGATGGATTTGTCGCTACGTGCTGCACGGATACGTTTACGTCCGGCGCACAGTTCAATACCCAACTGGGCAAACAGTTCTTGAACCTTCTCTGCGGATACATAGCGTCCGCGGGCGCTTTGGGCTTGTTTTTTCATACTGTTTGATTGTTTAGCGTATAGGCAGAAAAACGGCTGCCATTTCCCGTGTCGCTAAACAATCAAACAGTTGTCACTCCGTAGAGCAAAACAAATTGATAGGAAAGGCAGCCGTATGCATTTGTCAATAAACAAACTTCTACATATCTTCAGTATGGGCATAAAAAAAGCCCATTATGTCATGAGCATTAACCGCGCTCTACGTACATGACTAACATGTTTGATTGTTTAGCACCACAAAGATGAGAGTTTATTTTGAAATAGCAAAAGAAAAGCGGAGATTTTTTGTTTCTCCGCTTTTAATGTCACATTAAAAAGTTATACTGGCAGACAACCCACCTGGTGATGCTGACATTTTCAAGTATTTACCAGCCAACCATTCATAACGCAAACTCGAAGCATACAGAATGACAGCAGCCGCTCCAAAAATGACACTGGTTCCAGCAACAGCCACTTCATAGTCTTCGCTGTTATTAAAGAACCAGATACCTCCACTGACAGCCGCACATGCTAAGGACGCTGTTTTAAATCGGGAAGATTTAATCATCATGTGCCCAGCCTCAAATTGTGGATTCCCCACATCTGTTCTCAATTTTAACGACTGCATAAAAGTCATTGGCTGTTTTTCGGCATTTGGATTCTGCCCATCGACTCTCTCCGGATGTCCTGGAGGTATTTGCCTCTCGGTTGTTTCTGTGTTTCTACGATTTTCACGTCTCATTTCCGGACGTTCTTGTGCTAAAACAGTGTTTGCCACTAAGGACAGAACACAGATTAAAAATAAAACTCGTTTCATATTCAATTATTTATAGTATTTTTGCCAAAAAGAAAGTTATCATGAAATATACCGATAAAGATATACAGCAAGCTATAGAGCTTTCACAATATGCAGCCAATAAATGCTCTGAATTAGAGGATTACTCCATAGAGATGGAAGAACAGCTGTTTCGTTTACAACGGAAATGCAGTTTAATCAGAACATTGCAGATAACCACTCCCATAAGTTTGCTAATCGGTCTTTTGTTAGGACTCCTAATATAAAACCCACCGCTCCCCAAACAGCGCTGGCAATATTGATATAGTTTCCCCACAATGTCGTTTTCTTTATCCTGCTATCCAGCTCGTTTTCTTTCCTTCATCTCCAAATATTTGGCAAACCCCATTTTTACAGCTTTCTTGCCTTCGCGGGTCAAACAAATAGATTCAGTTTTTCCTTGTGCAGTAGAAATTAATCCTTCTGAATCTATGTCCGTTATAGCTTGCGTTATACGTTCCATATTATAACCTTTTTTTTGAAATTTGTCTTTAATATCCTTAGGATGAATAATGGTTTGTTCTGATATATATGTCAGAATGAAATCTTCCAATGAATTCATATCTAAAAAATCAATTCCTTATGCCGCGCGCCCACCGGAACCACCCGGAACCCGATTGAGTACGGGTTGCACGGCATAAGGAATTGAAACGTTTGGTTTATATTGGGCACTGCAAAGGTGTTAATTCTATTTCACATATCCAACAAAGAGATACAAAAAAGGCTTCCAACCCGTGGAAGCCCTCCTAATTGTCATTAAAAACCTTACGGCCTCGCGATTGACCGAGAAGTATTTTTCAATTCATTGGAATTTACATCATGCCAAGTGCACCTGACTTATGTCATTCAGAAAGCCATGCAATGCGCTTTCTATTTTTTCAACCTGAGCTTTACGTGGTTTTTTCAAACCTGATGCGTAATGTCCCAAGAGTTTCTGGTTGACCCCCGTTATACGCTCCAGTGCAGCCTTGGTAAAAATACCGCTATAATACTGGAGGAACGACTGTACATCAAAAGTCCATTCTACGGATATTTCTCCTTGTAATTCTTTAGGGACTGTAGAATTATGTTTTTTATACAGTTCAATGGAGGCAAGAAGATTCTCTTTTGTTTCCTGCACAGTTTCACCCTCTCCATAGATACCAGGAACATTGTCAGCCCACGCACCGAACAAGTCCGGTCCTTTTTCAATTGTCACTTTAAGTTTTCCCATAATAAAATCCTCCTTTCAAACATATAGAGAAAAGGGGGAGCTTATTCAAGCTCCATATCCCTGATAATTTTCTTTCTTAGTCCTTCACCCATTTCTTTGGCGCCGTGATAGGGCACCGGGTATCTGATACCGTTCTTGTCTTCATAAATCCGATGGCTCCCGTCTCCTTCACCTTTTATCCAGTGCCATCCTCTTTTCTTTCCACGTTTCAGTATCTGACTATGAAATTCTCTTGATTTAACCATATCTTAGTTGTTTCAATGACGCAAAGGTAGTAAAAATTCTACTTTATGCAAATAAAAAGAGCTTTTTTATTCTATCCGGTAAAAAGTTCCCTTCAGTACCTTGCTTAATCCATCAACATCTATTTCCGTCTCAATCTTCTCGCACAAATACTGCTTGTTGCCTATAAGAAACACCTTATTCACATCCGGCAGCTTATTGGCTTGGAACTGGATTGTGTAAGGGATATTGGAGTGAAACAGACTGAGTGTCGACAACCGATGTCCGACACTGTCCGGACAAACATCGTTCAAGCTTAGGGAATACGGAAGGAAGTCTGTGAGCTGTGCCCCGGTCTTCTGCTGGTAGTCCGTAAAAGGATAGGCATAATCATAGGCATGTGTCTGACCGCTGTAAGTTACGTTCTGCCGGTTGAACTTGCCGGTATTGACAGCCACTTCCATGTGCCCGTTTTTTTCCTGCTTCTCCTTCAGTTCCACGTCACCGTTTATGGCTTCCTGGACATTGAAGCGCTCCTGCTTGGCAACAGTAGCCTGGTAGCCCACCGCGGGTATGTTCAATACCATGGAGGTGTACGGACGGGACAAATCGTAATCAGCTACAGAGCCATACACGCCGACATTGAACTGAATAATTTTAGCCGGGACGATTCCGAGTGAGGTCTCTACATCGGACGATTCCGGGTCACGGATTAAATCCGCATACAAATTGACTTCACGCAGCGTATTCTTATCATTTTCATTGTAGTTGATATAATACCGTTTACCAACAATAAAGATTGTACTTTTCTTGTCACTGTCACCCATTCCGTTGTATGCGGCCAGCATTGCATCGTAAGAATCATATTCTTGTTTGTATGCAGCTTCTATGATGTCCCTTTCAATTCGCAGATAGCCGTCATCCGTATGGGAAGGCAGATTGTAGCCCACATTGCCAGTGCCCAAGTCTTTCTCATTCTTTTCATCTTCAATATCCACAGTGAACTCCCGTAGCAGGGAAGATGCAGGAATTATCTCCTTTCCGGATTCTGTAAAATAATCGTTAAGCCCTACGAGACTCACCACTTTGGTGCGTTCGTTGACCACCGTAACCGCACAAAGGAATTTCTCCAGTTCATCAAAGAATTCGGAAACAGTCCAGTGCGGCAATGCGGCGGCCACCCGGTTGCTGCTTACCGCGCTGCATACATAAACGTTCCGCAAGAAATTGTTATCAAAGAAGGAGGTATCGAACGTATAGCCAAAATGCTCCACTACTCTCTTGATGACTGTCAAAAGGTATGGCTGTACACATCGACGGCCATAATAGGGGCAAAGGGTAAAATTGTTCGTGCCGAACTCATAGATTGCATCGTTCTGAAGGTTCTCCCATTTGGCTTCCTGATAGAACACCGGCAACCATACAGCTTCAATGTCGTCCACCGAACCGTAGTAGTTCACCATATTGGCAGGTGGCTGGAAACGGTTCTGATTGTTGTTCGGCCAACTGATTGTACCTAAATCAAGTTCGTCAATATACAGATCATCATTCGTCAGCAGATTAAATTCCGCATTACCCGATACGAGCTGTACCTTAACCAGTGCATCTTCTACTGAGAGTAAAACCGCACTGCCGTAAAGCAGGCATCTGGCGTCAACGATGAGTGTGGCCGGAAGGATAGTCTTTTTTTTCGTCACATCCAGTCTGTTCACGTGCTTGAATATGGCATGATTGGCAGGCATGGGGAGTTCTATGTCCAAGGAATAATTGGAACTACGGGTGAAATACGGATTCTCGGAGGTGAACGTGATGTTGAACCCTTCAGGAAGGGCGGCCAACTGCCCGTCAATGTATAATTCTGTCATTGCTTGTTGCGTGATTTATTGTTGTTCAACTTCTGATATTCTTTTTGTGCCTGGTTGATACCCCGTTTGCCGGTAACATAAGTTTCCGCTACCAAAGGGGCATCCAGCCTGTTTTTAAGCTTCCGCAATACGCGGGTACATTCTATCAGCATCGCCACCATAGCCGGGTCATTGGTCGTCGTTGTGGCGCTGGCAGCAGGTGCCTTGGCTGGTACGGTACGTGTACTCTTTCCGGAACCTGCTACAGCCGCTATGTCTTCAGCTGTCAGATTACCAACATTACCGCTACGCTGTGCCACGTCAATGGCGTCGAATATCGGTCGCAGATTCGGGTTGGCCACAGCAAAACGGTTGGCGACGAATTCGTTGGAATGTACAATACCTTGCGGCTGATTCCAGTCACCGGACGGAGTAAAGCCGCCGGTGTAGAAATTGGAGATAAGCCCTTTGGCTGTCTCAAATGCGGCAGTTATCAGAGCAATCTCTCCGGCAGCTTTAGCTACACCTACGAAGCCGAGTGAACCTATATTCTTGATGGTGCGTTCGGTAACGGCCATAATCATCATACGTTCCAACGCATCAAGCGACATAGTAAGAATATTCTTCAGGAAGTCCTTGAGAGACACCTCGGAGTCCGTGAAGAATTGCGCCATGGTCTCTCCGAAGCCTTTCGCCAGGTCAGACAGTATGTCAAACTTCTCACGTTCAATCCGTTTTTCTTCTTCAGCATCTTTTTGGGCATCCTTCAGATTACGTTTACGCATCTGTTCACGTACCTGGTTTTTCTTCTCCTCACTGATTGCCGCGTCATTGAGAACCTTATGGTAATATACATCTTGCAGTCTGCGCAGCTCATTGAAATACTCCTCCTCGGAAGTCCTGTTTTCATAATGATACATGGTGGCAGCTTCCACCTGCATTTGGTACTCTTTGTCCAAACGGGAAAACGTCTCTTCTGCCTGCTCCTTACGGCGTTTCTCTTCATCCTTGGCAGACTGTTCATCAAGCCTGCGCAATTCATCACGCGCCTTTATTTCCGCATCAAGTATTTGGTCATTGATACGTTGAATCTCTGAAGGCTCAAGCCCCTTGACCTTCAGCTTATCGTTGAGCAGTTGTATTTCTGCATCCCGCATCTGCTTGTTGTATTCTTCCTGGGTCATCTTATCGTCAGCGAGGTACTTCCGTTTGATGTCAGCGATACGTCGGTAGTAGTCGGCTTCAGCTTGGGCGAACTTGTCTTTGGAAGTGTTGTTTTTATCGCAGGTACAAGGTTTGTTTCCACATATCGGACATTTTCCACCGTCATTGCCTCCGGTGGGATTGTTTTTAGGAGTGTTCGGATTCAATGCTTTCCATTTTTCTTGTACCAGTTTCTTATAACGTGCAGTTAAAGATTCAACAATCTCTTCTTCTTGGGAAATCTTGTTGCGAACATCCTCGCGAGCCATCGACCCCATCGGTGAATTGTCACTCAATGCCGGGGATTTTTGAAGGCGCATCAGGTTGATCCGGTGCTTATCCAGTTCGTCGGCAGCCTCTTTTAATTCGATATTGGTTGCTAATACGGCATTATATCGGTCAAGTGCCTCCGTGTTTTCATTGATGATTTTGCCCTCTTTATCAATCTCTGCATTATAATCCGGAATAATGGCCTGCAATTGTACAATTGCCTTTTTACGTTCAAAATTGGAAAGATTATTATTGTGTATTTTCTTGGTGGTCAACTGTTCAATCAGTGATGATTGACGCGCATATTCATCATTTGATTTTTCTGTAATTTTCTCATTGACTTTATTTAGGTCGTAATAAGCTTTGGTGCGTTGTGTCAGTTTGTAGGATGCGGTAGCTGCTGCAAGAACTAATGTAACCAGTAAGCCAATCGGATTGCTGGACATAATAGTCCAAGCTGCTTTCAGCGATTTGGCTGCCAAATCAACGCGCCCGTGTAAAACCTGTACGGCAGCGGCATATAAATAAGTGGCGGTACGTAGTGATTTAAGTAAAACGGAATGTCCTTGCATGAGCATTGATAATTTACGCAAGTTTCCAAATGATGTTACTGTATAACCGGACAATGTATTCATTGATGCGGCATAAGCCAAATTGAGAACTGTCGCAACTTTGGTAAGTGAATTCCAAATAGAATACCATGCTGTAATTATCTTCAGCCGGGTAGCATATACAAGCAATATCGTACTAAGCCACAATACAGTACCACCCCATTTTTTGCACCAGTCAATCAATCCCGGCAAATACTTGAGCACATTGGTCAGCATATTCGTACTCACCGTCAGAGCCGGATTCAACTTTTCGCCAAGGTCAATGGCTGCCAGCTTCATCTTATTGCGTGCCTGCTCCAGTTTGGCCTGTGCGGTATCACTGTTTATGGCCGCCTGCTCATACGCCACATTGGTATCGGTGACGGCAGCGGTGAAGTCTTTCACCATCTCCGTGTTCTGAAGGATTACGGATGCGGTATTGTAGCCTTCCTCCCCGAACATTTTCTTGATGGCGCCTGCATCCATATTCTTGTTCTTCAGATTCTCCAGTGCCTTATCCAACCCGACAATTTTAGGGTTGGTCTCGTCCGCTCCGGTCTGAAGAACAAGAAAGAATTTCTTCAATCCCGTTCCGGCCACTTCATCCTTTATACCCCGATAGGCAAGAGTTTCAATCAATGCGACCGTCTGTTCAATGGGAACATTGGCCGAAGCCGCTGCGGTACCTGCATTCCGGATAGCTTTTGCCTGGCTTGCGATATTGGCGGAACCTGCCTGGGAGCCGGCAGCCAATACATTGGTAAACCGTCCTGCCTGGTCTGCCGCCGCCCCATATTGGTTGAGTGATAAAGTAAGCGAATCAACCGCTTCGTTCAGGGTGATGTCCTTGGCTGCCGCCTGCAATCGCATGGCTTCCTCCGTAACAGCCTTGAGCGCTTCCTTGTCTCCCAGCAGTTCCGGCTTGGCCGAACCGACCAGCATGAACGCATCCAGGATTTCGGCTGCCGACTGGCGGACACGCAAGCCCTCTTTTGTCATGGTGGTGGAAAGCGTCTTGGCCTGCCCGGTCAACCAGGCAATGCTGTCATCATCAAGTCCGGTCAAGGCTTTCAGCCCGGCCTGGGACTCCTCCAACTTGTTGCGTTCGTCTCTGATGGCGCGCAAGGCAAGGGTAAAACCGGTAAGGAAACCTATTACGGACAAGATAACTCCACCGAAACGGTTGAACCAGTCTACCATACTGCCAATACTGACAGTCGCTTTCTTGGTTTCGGTGGTGATGCCTTTTATCTCCTGGCGATGCTGTTTTAAAATCCCCTGAAGATGCTGTATCTTCGCCATGGTGCGGTTGTATTCCTCAGAGCCGCGTGTCATTTCCTTAATGTCACGCTGTAGGCGTTTCATCTCCAAATCAATGGAATTGATGTCATTCTTAATTTCCTTGCCATCGATGTACAAGTAGACACCTCTTTTGACAGTCTTGTCACTTTTTGCCATAACGTTTTTCAATTGTTATTTTATCAAACTTCTGAAGCACATTCTTGAGTGCCTGGTCACCGTAATACTCTCCGGATAAATCAGCCAGTGATTCGATGTTATCCACAATGGGAGGGTCTAACCAGGGTAGGGGACTTCGCCGGATAACGGCATAGTGTTCATCAACGGTACGCATGCGCCGGATACGATATTCAGAAACACGTAAAGAACGCAGTTCCTGACGTTTCTTCTTATCGCTCCATGCCGAATGTCCCTTCATTATAATTCCGTTCTTGACGATATATCCACGCCCGGCGCCATACTCCCGGTACGCACCATACCGGGCAAAGCGGAAACCCAGACCGACATAAGCCGGTCCACCTTCACGGTCTTTCAGCCAACGGGATTGCAGTTCCCTACGCAATCTGCCGGTTGCGTGTGTCCGTTGTAGAATATTTACGGAGGTATTCCTGACTTTCCACGTCCAGTTCTCAACTCCTCGATTGAATTTCTCGGAGGTCATTAAACTCTTTTCTTCAGTTATTGCCATAAAAAAGCCTTTAGTTCCGGACACAAAACTAAAGGCTGAAAAGAGTGGAAAAAAGGACAAGAATTCAGCGGACAGAGAACTTGAAATCATTGACCCGGTTCAGCCATCCTTTCCGGAATACAAGCTGCGACGGGTCCCTTTTACAGATTTCTTCAATAAACCGGATTCTGTCTGTCTTGATAGCTTCGAACAGCTGCCGTTGGTTGGCCAGATTGATACTTGCAACCGTCTGAGGACCTACGATGCCGTCTACATTGATTTGCAGTAGTTGTTGTACCCTTGTGATACCGGGACGTCCGGAGGCCCACACCCAATCCACACAGATGTTCGCAATGGACTGGTTGTGTATGAAGTCCGCTTGGTAACGGTCCCAATAATACTTCTTGAAAACATGAAAAACGTCATCCGGAGTAATCATGCGTAAATCATCCGCATCAATATCTCCGTCACCATCCTTGTCATAACCACATGATTTCCACGTAGACAAGGTTATCCCCATATTGGTTTTGCCACCTTTGTCATTTTTGTGGTCACTCCATCCGCCTTCCCATTTGCGGATGACCTTGAATAAGATTTCTGCTTTAGCCATACTACTTTTATATATTTCATTATCTTACGTTTCTTCTATTTCTATAATATTCAGCGGAACCTCCATCCATCCTTTTGTCGCATTCTCCATCCCCCATTGCAATTCGAACATTCCCGATTCCGGTACGGTGATTTCCTGTTCAAGCCATCGGGTGAGATTGCCTATGACATCATAACCGTCCGGCAGTTCAAACACATTGGCAACACCGTCCACGACGGTCTGTACCTTCATGAATTCCGTGGAGTTCTTATAAGTGGAGTTCAGGGAACAGAACAGCCGCAGACGGTATGTCCCTGGAGAGAGATGTATCGAGGCTGTCCTGTGTCCGTATGTATTCTGCGGGAAACCGTTATACCTGACATATTTCTCCAACACACTGTCCGGATACATGCCACTATCGTCACCTGTAGTTGCACCACCGACCCTGATATCCTCATTGAAATTGACGGAGTCCCCTTTGACGACAGTTCCGGCATCTTCCCCGGAATCCCATACAAAGGTCCGGGCTGTCGCCGAGTAATTCATCCTATTGATGCCAAGCCCACTGTCAAACACACATCCGGGGGCAACATCATCATAGGCCCATCCTATACTGACCACTGCCTTACGCGGCGGATTGATGGTGATGCTTGCGGACCGGGTTTCAGTCATCTGCCCGAATCCGTCCATCAGTTGTACATACAAGGTCTTCGCGCCCGTTGTATCAAACGTATAGGAGAAACGTTCCGTAAACGCAGTCCAACCGGCAGAGGTCAAATCCTCCGTTTCACCTGCACGGTAGTATCGGGGCATGACAGAACCGCTGTATGATATTTCAACACTCACAGTCTTTCCGTTCTTTTCAGGAACACCGTCCTCTATCACGACAGAGGACAGTACCAACGGGCTTTCCTGATAGATGATGGATGCGGATTTAACAGCGCTCTCTTCCGTAGACGACTTTATCTGGCAGTACAATGTCTTCGGTCCTGTGGAAAGGAATGTGAATTCTACGGTATCACCGCTCCACTCCGACCACACCGTGTCGGAAAAGTCCCTTTTCTCACTTATACGGTAATGTGTCACCTCACCCTTGCAATTCATCCGCACGCTGACCTTATTGCTCAAGGTACTGGCGGCACCTCCGTCTATCACAATGGATGACAGTCCGAAAAGGGCATCCACGATGTCCGGACTCCTATATTTCCCAAGGAAAGGGCCTATAGGGAACACCTTGTCGTACCAATTTTTATAGCCGTTGAAATCAAAACGGAAACTGTCGCCGCATCCTCCTTCAACCAGAGGCGAGGAGGCGGCAATGCGATAGTCCAGATTGATGGAATCGGCAATCTTGTACCGCTCGTCAATAGCCTGGAAATCGAAAGGGTAACGCGGGTATTCCAGTTCCATGTTCCCCTCTACTTTCCAACCGGACATTATATCCGCCGCCTGACCTCCCCAGGCTCCCTTATGTACACAGAAGTTGTCCAGAATACGGACATTCTTGCATTTGTTCGCCTGACTGAACAGATATGGCACGCCATACGAGAAGAGGATGTTGTTATGTATATTAATCAGATGCCCTATTGTCAACCCGGTATCATAATCGGACTGCGGGGGTTCCTGGAAGCCCCCCAGATAGAAAGCGCTTGAGACTTCCGTGCCGGGAGCGATGATATTGTTGAAAATCTCCACATCACCCATGCACAGGCACTGGATGGCAGGGCCGAAATGCCCGCGTATGACATTGTTGTATATTTTGCCACTGAGACCGAGGGCAAGAGCCGATGTCTGGTCCTTCTCCATACGGTTACCGCCATTGATGAATTCATTATAGCATATCTCGGCATCTTCGGCATTATTGAGCTGGAAGTTGTCATAACCCTGATTCTCATAGATATTACGGTATATGCGGGTGTTGTACAAGTGGTGCGCACGGTATCTGACCTCCTCCCCGTTGCTGTTGGTACCGGTATAATAATTAGGACTGTAGTGTCCCAGATAGCTCCCTTCTCCGACCGTGTCATGAATATGGTTATGATGGAGCCTGAGATTTTCCAGCCTATAGGCAGGCCACCACCCCTGGGGGTTATCGGCCGTGGGGTCTGTCTTGATCATGAATCCGGCAAAATCCGCCTTGTCGATCTCGATACCAAAGAATTCAAGCTCGTTCGAATAGTTGGTGACTTGTATGGCGATATTCGCAAATTCCGGCATGGCAATCATTCTGAACCCCTTATCTAGATTATGATAGCCCCTACCGTCAAAGACGATATGGGCGCAGTCATTGAAGAGTATGCCGAACCAATAGAACCAGTTGAATTCAAACGGCTCCTCAGTATCTATCGTGAAAATGATCGGATTCTCCCGCGTGCCCTTGAAATTGTCAAGACGCAGACGCATGGGGTATCTCTCACCGAACTGCGGGTCATATTTTAGGATAACCGTACAGCCTGCCGGATAATCCTTACCGTCTATAATCCAGCTCTCGGCTCCACCCACAATCTTGGCGTCGGGGACGAGATACTCAACCGCTTCATCACGGGGGGCAAGCGCGGGGGTAACGGTTATGAGCTTGTTGATACGTTTGGTAAAAGTCACACCGGTCAGGACATCTGTCACGTCCACCTCCACATCGTATATTCCACGGTCGGACACAGCATCGAAGGTATAGGGGGATGCCGCCCAGACAGTCGGTCCTGGACGGCTCGTGTCAAAGCCGACGGTTTTCACTGGTTCCGGTTCATTCTCCTTGTATATACGCGCAACGATGGTATTGTTGCGGGAAGTGGCATAACCGTTTTCGGCATATATCGAAAGATAGCCCCTTTCCCCGACACGCACTATCTCAGTGGCGGTAACCATAAAATAGGGCTCGGTGGCGGGAAGCATCGGATATGCGATTTTCCTGACAGAAGCGTTGCCGCTATCGTTGGATACACTGACGCTCTGTATGAACTCACCTGCGGCAGACATATCTACAGTCTCTGAGGATTTTCCCAGTACACAATCCAGGACAGACCGTTCAGGCCCGGCTCCACCATCAAGCAGATACTCGTGTTGCCTCACCCATTCGCTTGTACTTGATATGGTAACTTTGTCCCCGACCAGAGGGAAAGGGTTGTCAAGTCTTGCGGACAAGGAGGGAATGCCGATCAGGGCTTTCAGAATCTCGTGGTATTTCATATATTCATCATTATTCAATGGTTACATCATATAACTGGTCTGCTGTATATTCTCCGTTCCCGTCAAGCTTCGGACGGATGGAGAACGATGCCAGGCGGCCGACAGATACAATCCGGTTACCGACATCGTCCGATTTGGTTATGTTGAACACAACCATCCTGTCCCGGTTCTTGGACCGTGCAAGCAACACCAGGGTCTGGTCTGACGGCATACTGTATTGGGCAGCGCTGCTGAAGACTTCATTGCTGTAACGGTTTATACCGTCGTAGCCATCGGTGGTGTCGGCTGTCTCGTCAAACTCGACGCTGTAGTAGTTGTCACAGCCGATGCTGGTATTGTCCCGGTCATTCGTCTGGTACTTGTAATCGAATTCACGTACATATTCCGCGACGCTCTTGTGAATGGCTGCCAGTTCCGCTGTCAGACACGGGCGGTCATCCATCAGGATGGCGCTCCCGTCGGTAATCTGTGCCGTGCCAGCCTCATATCCCTGTGCTTGTATGTACGCAAGGTTTCCCTGGTTGTTTCCGGCAAAATACACCGGTGAAGTATTGTCGGCCATGGAGTACAATACGGTCTCCTTATTATAAATATTACTGCCACTTATGAGGCTATGGACGCTCGAAAGGATGAAGATGCCATGATTCTGCTCATTGTGCCGGACAAATATATTGTTCACATTGACCAGCCTTTCGATAGCGGAAGTGCTCGAACGCGCGAAAAACTCCTGGAAATAGCCGCTGCTGAACACGAAGGTATTGTTCGCGATTATTATTTCCTTGGACATGCCGGGGAACGTGAACCACGTGCAGTCCCATTGGTATTTCGGAAGCTCCATGTTATCATGCATGTAATTGCCGGATATGAATATCTTGTCCGCGCCGAGTTCATTGCTTATTCCGATGACCGGTCCGCAGGTCTTGTAGATATGGTTACGCTCTAAGAACAGTTGTTTGACCTTGCCTACGGAAATGGCTACCTCATTGTAATGGCTGCCGTCTATGTCACAATCCATGATATAGACATCCGTTGCCGAAAGGCTCATGATTGACGGGTGCCCGACCACTTCGGCCTGCATCACTGATTCGGAGAATCTTATCTTTGATATATAGACGGTATTCGCGTCTGTAATGGAAATCGGCTGGACAACGACCTGCGACATACGGATATTATGGAGACACACATTCTCGTATCCTTTGACCGTAATGCCGTAGCGGGTGCGGTAATTGGAGTTCGGACTCTTGGTGCTCTGCCCTTTGACGGTCAGGTTCTCAAAGTACAGGTTGCGGCAAGGCTTGCGTTTGGAGATGTTTGTGGCATAGATGCAGGCGGGCTCCTCCGGTGCATAAACACCCTCGTAGGTATTGAAGTTCAGGAAGGTGATGTCCCGGATGATGATGTTACTGCAATCCTCGATATGTATGCCACCGAAACCGCGGCCGTCGAGTGTGCATTTGCCGGCCCCGTCAATGGTAAGTATATGTGCGGTATCCTGGTTCCAGCCTTTCATCTCCACGCTCCACATGCTGTCCTCATCCTGGTATCTGTTGCCCTTGTAGTCTATGTTGGTCTGGGTGCATGTTATCGTCACATCCTGCGTCAGACCGTCGGGATAGTCCTCCATGACCGATTTGGTCGCGTTGTAGATGCCGAGATATTGCCGTCCGTTGTCGCTGCGGACATAGACGGGTATGACCTTGTTCCAGTCCTCCGCTCTCATTGCCCAAAGATTCAAGATACCCGCAAAGAGACGCCCCACACGTTCGGACGTATTCTCACCTTTTCGGGTGGCACCACGTACCTGGTCGGAAAGGGACTGCAGAATCTCTATGGAATCATCTCCTTCGGCAGTATCGAACTCGATACCGGACTGCTCCAGCAGATCCAGGATGCCGGCAAAAACACGTCCGACACGTTCGGCGGTATTCTCACTGTCCTCGGTAGCACTGCGTACCTGTGCCGCCAGTTCCTTCAATGTCCCAAGCGTATCGTATCCCTCGGAAGGCTCGAATGAAATTTCGGATTCTTCCATGAGGGCAAGGATGCCCACAAAGAGACGCCCGACACGTTCAGCCGTATTCTCACCTTTTCGGGTGGCACCACGCACTTGTGCCGCCAGCTCCTTCAATGTTGTAAGTGTATCAGACATACTGTATCATAAAAATGCATTGCGGCAATTCAAAACCTTGTAAAGTTCGGACAGATGTATTGCCGCAACCACGCCATAAAGCTGGTTATCATTGTTTACCACATAATCCGCTTCCACATCCTCCAAGGAAAAAGCGAGCCACAGCCTTTTCTTCCTTTTTGTCTTCCAAAATTTGGTTGAGCAGCTCATCAAGAATGCGCTCGCACTTGTCAAGGGCAGCCTCTATCTGCTCATAGTCGGAGGTGTCGGACACATGCTCCACAATGAAGAGCAGGTAATCGCGGTCTTTTCGGTATGCACCCGGATTACCGCCGTAACCGAATCCTGAGCCACGGTCCACAATCACTGCCGGATAGTGGAGCACGCTGTCCAGTGCCGTATGCTTCTCTCGTTCTGATGAGAGGAAGTGTACTTCATCATTCTCCTTGTGTCGTATATCGACATGCCTTTCAGCCAGATTCTCTATGTATTCCGAAAAAGTCATTTCTTCTGTTTTTGGGCGTCACGTATCCTTTTGTTGAGCAGGCGGAATGCCGTTGCCACCGGCATCGCCTGGTATTTCTCCATCACCGCCACATCGTCACCGACAAAGGCGTCGAAGATGTCGAGCCAGTTGACTGACGGTGCGGCGGGACTATTCCGCTTTTCCTCCGGTTCATCATCCAACGGAAAGAGGAAAGGAAAAGCCTTTGAAAGCCACCTCTTGACAAAAACGTAGTTCAGGAATATGGCATACTTGACGTGCCTGTCAATCTTTGTCACCTTCATTATCCGTTTTTGCAGTATCAGCGGTTTCTGCCTGCTAAATAAGCCGTTTTTCCCACCTGATGGTAGGACAATATATTCGTTGTCCTTCAAATAGAGCATTGCTACGAAAGTGTCCAGTGAGGCATCCTTGCCGTCACGGACATATCGGTTGAAAGCAGTGTCCACGTGCATGAAGTGTTCGAAACACATCCCCTTCAGGCGGTCACCCGGCGCTTTCAGCCCGGAGACGGCAGGAAGGATAAAGCGGTCCATCCGGACACGGCAGTCGCTGATGAACTCCACCAGTTCGCTCAGCTTATAACTGTAATAGGTGTCGGAACCGACCCCGTACGGCAGGGAATAGAACTCCTTCAGGAAGGATGGTTCGTCTATTTCCTGAAGATAAAGCCGCGACACGAGCAGGAACTGTGCCGGTGTCAGCTCCTCCCATTTCTGAGGTACCCGGCGGATTATCTCATGGCGGATTCCGAATCTACGGTATGCAATGCGAAGCTCCCTCATGTCCAGAATGTGCGTTTATGGTCATTGTCCCGGTCGTATATCTGCCTGGGATCACCCTCATAGAAATTCTCAAAACAGCTCCGTACCGTACGCAGCAGCACGGTCATGTACATGTCCGCATCCGTTTTCAGATTCTGGATCTGTACGGCTATGCGCTCCGTATCGACGGGTCTCTTCTCCTCATTGCCCTTCTCACCCGGCTGTACAGCGGTGAAGTACAGCCCCCGGTCCGTGACGCTACCCGTCTCCATCAGCAGCCGTCTGACCGCCATTGCCACAATGTAGCGGGAGCAGGCAAGGCGCAACCGCTCCATGCTCTTCCGGGCTTCTTCGTCTTCTGGGGGATTTACCAGTCCGTCAATCAGATGCTCATACAGCTTGTCACCGATGGCCGGCTGAAGGAGCATCTCCTCGGCAAACTTCAGGTGCGGCTGCAGACGGAGGAAAACAATCCGGCTGCCATTGATAAAACAGACGTCATTGACATCCGCGGTACTGCGGACAATGGCTGATTTACGGTCCTGATAGGCCTGGGAGGACGCGAACTCCGGATATTCGGCTATATGGGCATACAGAAACTCAAGCAGCTCGTCGAGCGCATTGAACCCCTTGTTGCGTAACGATGCCCGCAGGTTATCTTCCTGGTACTTGTACACCTGCTGGAATGATTCGCCGTTGTCGGATTTCTGACGTTGGAAGCCCGCATCGGTGATACGCATGCTGATTTCATCGAAATCGTTCCAGAACGCCAGGTTCGCGTTCGCGCGTTTGCAGATCTCCAGCAGGCGGCTGTCCAGTTTCTCCCGTTCGGTTGCCCCTTCGGTATTCTGTTCCAATACATCCGGATTTGGACCGAATTCATATATCTCGACCACTTCTCCCACCATCGCATCGCCCAATAACGGTACGAGGTATTGCCGGAAAGCATTCCGGAGCGGTGCCTCCATCATGTCAAAGGAGATGGCGGTGTTCACCTTCATCACCGCTTTCAGCTCCTTGCCGTTGTTCCATTTTTTTGCACTGAATATCATTAGCTCAATGTTTTTTTTGGTACCGCTGCCGGTATCGAGGGTTACTAATACGGTATTGCGGAAACGCAGCTCGCATTCCGGCATGCCGTTCATTTTGATATAGAGTTCTATAGGGTCCAGGATATTCTGCCGGTCAATCCACGCGTTGGCAATGTTCACAAGGAAAGCCTCACGGATATTGGAACCGCCCTGGTTGCCGGCATAGGTGCCACCGGGCATACCTGCACCGAGCACATTCGGATTCACCATCAATGCAAACAGAATTTCCGAGTTGGCGGCTGCCGACACCGGAAGATTGTCACTACCCTGGTATTTGTTCTCCAGCGGCTTGATTTTCCACTCCTCCTCAATCCTGCCGTTCATCTCGTTCACGGCATAATGAGAGAAGATGGGCTTCTCCGCATTGTCCGGTCCGCAAAGGTTCTGCTCCACAGAATCCATATACTTCTGTATGGCCGCCTCACGCTCCTTGGCAGAATAGTCCTTGGACGGGTATTTCTTCTCCCAGTAGGAATACGGTATCTGTACATGCCACTTCCAGGTTATCTGGTTCTTGTAGGCTTTCTTGAGGAAATGGGGGATAAGATGGGCTATCTCCACCCATCCACAAACGTAGGCGGGCCACCAGATGGGCATGCCGTAAAGGTCGTCGTTGCTCCAGCTGTCGCGTACCGGCATGATGAAACCGTCCCTCACCTTTCCGGCAAACTTCAACACCTCGGCGTGCATCTGCGGGTCGTATTCGGAGAGCACATCCAGCCTGGTGTATTGTCCCTTGTCCGGACGTTGCGGCCAATATCCGGAAATGATGCACTTGCAGGCGCCGTATTCGTCCACTTCGGAATAACGGCGGTAAAGCGCATTGACCGGATTGACCCCTGCAAAAGAATTGCCGGCAGCCGACGGCACAAACTGGACGGCACCGTTGCCGAATTTCAAGTAATCCCGAAGCACCTTCTCCATGTAGCGCCTCACATTCCGGGAAGCAATAAAAGCTTGTACTCGGCTATCGGTAACGGGCTTCAGTATCTCGTTGCCATCATTGTCGTAACCTTTCACCGTACAAGGATATATGCCTTGCCCAAGTGTCAGGTTACGAAGAAACTTCAGGCCCGTATTGAGCACGCTGGTGTTTCCTATCTCTTCAGCCGCCTTCTGGGGGAAATCATTCTCATCTCCCCATGGACGCACCTTCACTCCGTCGATGTCTATATAGGAAACATTCGACAAGTCATATGGCGCCAGGATTCGGGTACGCTCCTTCATTTCGTTCTGGGGTGTCCCCGTCGTTTCGCCGAATATGTACGTGGACTGCATCAGCAGGGGAATGCCGCTTGAATTAAACAATATGTTCATCAGAATATTATTTTCTTTTTGTTATACTCCAGTATCAGGTCAATATCCACAGGGTAGGGGTGTCCTTCCGGATTTCCCTTGCAGTCGCAGGGCTGCACGCCCCGGAGCTGGTATTCCTTCATGTTCATGCGTCCTGCACCGCAGGCGTAGGCCTGGGGCATGAAATAGACCTTGCCTTCCTTGCTGACGAACTTTATCGAAAAGATGCGCCGGCGTCCGCGTTCGTCCGTGCGGATGTCCATGTCGGCCAGAGCCAGGTTTCTGCGTATTGTCTCCATATCGTTATATCATTCAAATGTATTGTCAAATGTTCTGTCGAATATCCGCCCATAAATACCATTGTCACCGGTACGCTCGAAAGCCAGATGCAGGCGTGATGCCTGACGGAATGTAAGTGAGACATTGATTTTCTCGTTGCCGGTACGCTTGTGAGAGAAATCAATGTCAGTGGTCACCACTTCCGTCGATGTTTCCGTATTATACAGCTGCAAAGAATCAGTTGTTATCAGATCCAGTACCTTTCCGTATTGTCTGGTGTCCAGATAGCCGCTGTTTACCGTACGGCTGTCAATGTATTTGGATGAAGTGCGGACGGTTCTCTGTAACAGTTCTACCGGATCACCCTCAAGTTCGGGGGAATATTCCACCAGTCCGGTGAATGCCATTGTCTCCGGCATACCGAATGCGTTTCGGTAAATGAAATTGGTGACATTCCTATACTGTCGGTCATCATTGACAAATCTCACCTTATCCTTTACAGTGCCATCTTTTTTCAATAGGACATCATAATATGTGATGGATGATACGGCAATACCGGACCGACGTACAATCTTATCAAGTGAAAAAGAAACAGCGAGCATACCGGCAGTGGCATCCACTTGCTCACTGACTGTCTTGTACTTTTCCTTTCCCGCATCCATGTAGGCTATGCTCATGTCCACCGACATGCCTTTATGGGCAGTAAAGGTTAGATATTCCATTCTATCATGGGCTGTACGGATTGTGCTCTCGTGTGTCAGAAAAAGTACGTCTGACGGGGATACCGATGTGCGACAACGGCTGTAATAAGCATTGAAACTCCTCCGGACTGTGTCCTGCTTGCCTGAAAACACAGCGGTTATGGACAATGGAGCCTGATAATAAGAGACTACATTGTTTGACATCCCTTTCGGGTCATGCAGGGAGAAGTGACTGCGGAGCATTTCCCCTATCTCATGGATTACCACGTTGCCTTTCAAAGCGTAATAGCTCTCATTGAAAATCTCCGTACCTCCGGTTTCAATACGGACATTCAACTGTTCATCTGTGATTCCTGAGATTTTTATTTCCCCGATTTCCGAGATGAAGCAGTCCACTCCATCATGTATGCCGTCCACTACCATTGCCAAAGGGTTTTAGAAATGCCCAACACCAGTGACCTGTTGTACAAGTCATATCCTGCTCTGAACTCCCATTGCTTATGGCGATATTCTGCCGACAAGACTTGCCAGGAACGTCCAATTTCCAGACCTAAGGCAAGAGCATTGTTGCAGACGACCGGTTGCCGGTAGTCCACCACTACCGTGCGGTCAAGCAATGAATTGCGGGATATGACGTCGGTCAGCTCCACTTTCAGGTAAGGGCGTTCAATAATTGTATCAAGATAATGCTTCTCCGAGAAATAGTCGGCCAGTATAGCCGCCGTATCCACTTCTGTGGGTACCTCACGGACAATCACCTCCGGTTCCGGAATGGCAGAGCGTATCGTATCATGCCTGACCACCGTTTCCGGTACATGGACAATGCTCCGTTTCCGGGAACCCAGCCAGTGGCCGGCCCAGCCGGAAAGAAATGCGATAACCGCACAAAGCAACATATGGCTAACCTTCCGTCTCATCGGCCTTTCTTCTGAATTTATCCGTGACTGTCACCCACAATATTCCCACCTGCTTGATCAGCGCATCTTTCGGCTTGCCGTCGATGACTGCCAGGTTCTCCAGTATGCTTGTCACGTGCTCGACGCAGAACCAGGTCATGACGAACACCTTGACAATGGAAAGAAGAACAGGGTGGCCAGCAGCATGACAAAGCTTTCTTCCGCTCCGGCCTTGCTCTCCAGATAGAACGAGTGGGTGATATGAAGATGATGGTCAGCCAGATACACAGCTTGATGATGCAGCGTGAGAAACGGAAGCTTTCAAATCCTATTCCCTGGACCTTGCTTGCCCGGATGCCCGTCCACATCTCTGAGACAATGGCGACGAGCATGGCCATGGCCAGGAACGGTGTAATGCCTATCCATTCGCTGACTACGGCAGTGACGGCGCTGAAGGAGATGGCCGGAAATTGCAGGTTGTACTTGAAGCTCGGAGCCACCGAAAGAAAGAACTCCTTCGGTGAATCATACCCATAGGTGGCGACGAATCTTGTGAAAAAACGTATCATATCTCTTTTTTTGTCACAAAGATAGAGCCCAACCATCCGCTCTCATAGGACAAAAAAAGCCCTTACTCTCACGAGCAAGGACTTCAAAAATAAAAAAATCTCCGGTTAGTATTTTTATGGCTTCTCGTACATCACCCAGTAGGGTTGTCCTGCCAAATATTCTACATGGTACCCGGCATCAGCCAGTTGTTTGGCCAGCGCCATCGGAGCGACATCGACAATGTTCGACAGCTCATATACCAGTTCAGCGGTGGTCTTGTAACATTTCTGTGAAGTGGTACCGATGGGTGAATAGTTCTGGCCGATGAAGTTTGCTATGGCTTTCTGCCGCTCGGCTTGTTGCTTCTCCAATTCGTCTTGTTTGTCCGGTTCTTCGTCGTTTTGATAAGAACGGAATCCTATCTTCTTGCTCATTGTGCGCCTCCTTTCTCTTCTTCCGGAGTCAAGCTTCTTATCATGGATGACACAATGCGTAAATCACTTATTACGGATATAATGTCATCAGCACTAACTTCATTGTCGACTTTCAAGTCCAGGATTAATCCGGTAGCTCTATCTATGGTATTGCAACAAGCACTGGCAACGCCATTTTGTAAAATCGAGATGGTTTCGCTGATGGAGGAGGTCAATACGATGTTATTGATTTCGGTATTCATTTCTCACCTCCTTCCCCATTAGCCTTTAGGGCATTTTGCATGCAGGAAATGATTTCACGTAACTCATCGGCAGACATATCGCAAGCTATATAATTACCACCATACGACAACATATAACTATATTCATCGGTGTTGGTAGCTGAATGACTGCGTTGGCTCGTTACAAATATGCCATCTTCGCTGATTTTTTTATGTTTGCTCATGCCTCACCCCCTTTCCGGCACTTCTTTGCCTTATAAACACACAACGCGGCTGCCGCCAGTAGGGGAGGGAACACCATCGCGGCACATGCCCAGACAATGGCACGGAAGTACCAGCAATCGGCTTCGGTCTTTATTTCGCAATCGGGAGCCAGGACGCGGTAGTAGCGGCATTGGATGTTGGATACTTGCTCATTCAGAGCTTTCAAGTTCTCGGATACACGAATCCCTGCGGGTTCTGGTGCGATAAGCGCACCGGATGTTTGATTTTTCATACTGTAACTGTTTAGCATTTTAGGCAATTTTCTTAAAAGAAGAACGGCTGCCATTTCCCGTGTCGCTAAACAGTTACAGATTCCGCTCGTAGAGCAAAAGTGTAATGGGAAAGGCAGCCGCCTATTTCGTATGTATCATTTTACTGACGTCAGTAAAATGGTTAATGTATGGGCATAAAAAAAGCCCACTGAAATTCATTGAGCATTGACCGCGCTCTGCGATACGGTGTGACCGTAACTGTTTAGCACTGCAAAGATGAGAGTTTCTTTTGAAACAACAAAAGAAAAGCGGAGTTTTTTGCTCCGCTTCTCTTTTTAAATTGAAATACCGCTCAATTCCTTTCCGATTTCACGCACCGTATTCAATATCGCCTGCTCCCGTTCTTTTGAGGGACGTTTAATTCCCCGTATATACTGTGCCAACAAACTCTGCTGCATCCCCATCCGTCGGGCAACAGCCGAAGCGTTTATCTCCGGGTGTGTAAGGAACAAGCGGGAGATACCTGCCGGTTCTGGATCATCATATTCAAAGCTCTCGTAAGAAACATCCTCGTCAATCTCTTCCCAGTGAATGCCGAAAGCTCCCAGCTCATAATCCTCGCGCTGCTCTTTGGTGGCATTCCTCAATCTTTGATAATACAAGATTGACTGCCACAACGTACGACCGTCATCAGTTTCGATGTAGATTCGTTCACCTTCGAACCAAACTTTTTTCGCTACCATAATCACTCCTTTCTATGTATAGAGATATACGGCTTATTTGCCGTATATCTTAACCCATTCTGTAATAATCAACTCTTTGTTCTCTTCAATAATAGACTCAGCCAGTTTTATGTCTTTGGGCTTCATTCCTTTATTGACCATCAACCGGATTTCATCACCTACCTGGAACTTGGCTTCACCGTCTTGACTGAGTACATGTACATGCACCGGTTCGTGGTCACGTACATAAATTCTAAACTTCAAACCGAATAAAATTAAAATTGTTGGCATATCGTTATCTGTTTTTGATTACTCTGCAAAGATAGGTAATTATTTTATTACCCACAAAGAATAGGGTAATTATTTTATTACCATAAGTAAAAATCCCCTCCGTGGTTGAAGGAACGGTAACACGACCAGTCATTCCGCTTTTCGGGCCCCATTTCGTTTGCGAGCATGCGAGCAAACGGAATGGGTGCGCCCTGCACCCCTCCGTCAAATCAGCCCCTCATCGCCAAAACTGTAATATCCACCATTCGTTATAATCACATGGTCTATCATCCTAATATTGAATAACCCTGCCGCCTTTTTAAGTTGCTCCGTCAGCCTCTTGTCCTCATTGCTCGGTCGGCTGTTGCCACTCGGATGGTTGTGCACCGCTGCGAACTGCACCGCCCCCGTATCAATCAGCACGCGCATAATCAGTCTTATATCCGCTGAAGTCTGGTCAATACCGCCTACCGATATGCGTACTTTCTTGATAATCCGTCCGGCTTGGTTTATCGACACTACCCAAAATTCCTCATTCGGCAAATCTCCTATCAACGGCTCCATCAGTTCGTATACGTCTTTGCTCATCCTTATTTGCCTACGTTCCACCTGCTGCGACAGTTGTCTCTTGTACATCTCCACGGCTGCCACGGCTACCCTCCTGCGTCCAGGAGTCAAAGAGGAAAACAATTTTTCAAGGTCTATCACTTCGTTGCTGCGTTCGATGTCCGAAACAATCTGTCTGTTGTTGCTGATTTCGTAAATCAGTTCGCTGTCGCTCATGTAGCGGCAATCGTTATCAAAAAGAGTATTCATAATTGTATGGATTAAATTGTTATAAAAGAATTGTCTTGCCTAAGAAATAGCCTCCCAAAACCTCTGCCCCAAGCGTTTCAAGTGCACACGCAAACCGTGCGTAACTATGCCCCTGCGTCAGTATATCATCGAATACAAGGCATTTCTTACCCTTGAAAAAACGCTTGTCAAACTTGATGACCTCCACCGTCTGCACCGTCTTGGCCGCTTTCGTCTCATGGATGGCAAGCCGTCCACCCTCAATGGTAATTGCTTTGTACGCATTCCTGCACCCCGTCAGCCGTGCCACCTCTTCGGCAAAAGCCTTGTATCTGATTTCGTTCTTCTCTCCGCTACTGGCTGGTATGCAGACCAACGTCACGTTGCAAACCTCCGCACCGAACTGCTCGCGCATCTTCTTCGCTACAAGTTCTGCCACAGACGCACTGCGCTTCCCGTCCTTAAAATCCCATATCATCCTGCGGATAGACCACTCCCGTTTGTTAGCCTCGTACTTGGTAGGCAAGTAATCAAAGAAGTTAAACATGAATTTAGACCATTGATTTTTCCATGCTTCGGGGATGTTTCTTTTTGCTGCCATAACTGTAAGTTTTTAATTTATTCTGGATTTCTGGAGTCGTCGGGTGGAGCCTTTTTTAATTTTCTCCGTTTCCCAGAACGACTTTTTTTTTATTCCGGCGTGTCTGTATGACGTGCGGTATGGTTGCCTTTTGATGCCGCAATAATTGAGGTGCCGAGGATGACATTCCGCAAGGTTCCGACTAAAACCGAAGGCTTGAATACTACCCGTAGGGCTGGAGATTTTTTAGCGGACAACGCCCGACCTTGTTTGTCAGACCGGTGCCCTACATTTGCGGACTCAAAAGACTACCTGACCGCATACAGAGATGCAGGAAATGAAAAGGAGTTGCGGAAAAGAAACGGAGGCACGCCAAGCGGAACGCTTACCGCTCTACGGTCTCTACCTTAGCTATTGAAACAGAAAAAGACCGATGGGCTTTTTCACCGATTTCATCCCGAACAACACGACAGAGTAGAGGGCTTGCGACGAACGGCTTCCGTCAACTGACCACGCTAAATACGCCTCACCGTATCCGGAGGCGCTCCGACCAAACGGGAGACGCTGTGGCTCTCTTGATACTCGCTCATGTCGGTACGTGTCATCATCGTTTCGTCATCAGGAGCAGGAATTCTGCAAGCGCCCAGCAGCGAAAGAACCCGTCTTACCTACACCGGTGGTGGTGCCGAGGAAGAGGAACGAACCACGATAGGACGTTGGGATCTTGCAATCCTGCGCAGCTGCGGCATTGGCATCGAATGATACGGCTTCCGTAACTAAATGCAAATGACCGTTGGTGTACTCGTCTTTCGATGGCTTGAAACATCTTTCGCTCTGCAACATCTTACGCTTACCGGTACCATCCGGCACGAAACTTCATCCGACAACGGCATCGACTTTACTTTAATCATTTCGTGCTTTTTGTTGCGTTTCTTCAATTTCTTGGTTCCAGGGCTTTGCAGTTTGCCCATAACGTATTTCAGCAACCTTTTCATGTTACCTTCGTTTCCGCTTTTTGTCGGCTATTTCAGGTTCTCTATCTCATCTTTGCTGGTCTTGTTGACGAACTTTCGCGCTTTGCCACTTTGCTTTATAAGTTTTCCTGTTCAACGCTTTCAGTTCTGCAAGTTCTTTACCGATTTGTTTTCGGTTGGGCCGGTCGTTTCAAGTTTAATAAGGAGCTTAATACGTAACTGTAG
>VOFK01002276.1_pt1 | contig 40109 bp, 80 predicted proteins | sample 5384121 | NCBI WGS metagenome assembly VOFK01 (sample SAMN12384730, study PRJNA508395) | human gut metagenome | isolation source: healthy gut J | host: Homo sapiens | reverse complement strand
GTATTCTTTTTTCAAAGCATAAAGTAACAAAATATATGCGATTAAGAGATTTCTTTTTATCATCTTCTCTGCAATATTTTCCGCTTTTGATTTTTTTCTCTTCTGTATAAAGTGAATCAAATTTTTTTAAGCAGATCATTTGTAACAGTATTAATATTTTCAAAAATATAAACCATATCAGAAAAAAAGAAACTTCATCTATAAGATGTCTGACATATTTTTCTCCAAGCTCATAGGGAAAAAGTGTCCTCCCTTGAATTCTTCAACAGCGGCGCCCTTGCTTGTCAGCTGAAACCACTTCGTCATACTGAACACATCTGCCCCATAATCATTGTCGCCTGTATGTGCAATTATCGGAATATCAAGTTTTTTTCATTTCCGTAATTATAATCCTCGTGAAGCTTATAATCATTTCTGATCCTGTTTATGAACATATTCATATATTCTCTGTTGTTCAGTATCTCATCTGGCGTACCTCCAAGTCTTTTCATCATCTCATCTATAAGCGATTCATCTGACATCGTGCTTTTATTAAGACTGACCCGGATCCGGCATCTGCGGTGCATGTCTTGCGACCACAAATAAAACCTTTGGGAGATATTTTGTATTTTTTTCTTAATGCAAAGCATGCAACAGAAAATGCAATAATCGCACCCATACTATGACCGTAAAAACAAAATCATCTATTTCAAGAGTATCTACTTTTTTTCACTGCCTCTGTAATTTCATATACTACCTTCTTGAAACAATGGTCGTACTTTATCACATATTCTTGCGCCCCGTCCCGGCATTTCAGCGGGTATGAATCTGACTTTATCAGACAGCATGTTCCATTTGCTGAAATTTATTCCGCGCCACCTGCATGATGAAAACAAAAAACATTTTTCTTTTTACTGCTTTTTTCTATTTTGGTGTATGGGAACCACATTTTATTAATTAACATTTACTTCTCCTTATATCATAGTATTTTTTATTTTAAGGCAAAAGCCCCCTGAATAAAATTTTTTCGATCAGTTCCATTTATTATTATCAGCAATTTCTTTTGATGAATTCAATATACCTGTCAAAACAGTTCATTATCTCTTTCTCATCATAAAGCTGTGAAACATAGTCCCACACAAAAACGTATTTTTCCATTTCTGTTATATACCTGATGATCAAGAGATACCTGCGGCGTCTGGCTCAGCGCATATACCTCTTTCATATTTTCCGGATAATATATTTCATTATCAGTATCGCTTCCTGAACGAAGCATACTTGTAAACACAACAGGAAATACAGCCTTGTTTGAATTTTCGTCTGATATTTCCTTAACTATCTCTATTCCGTTTACATATCTGTTTTCAATTGCATATATCATCTGATTTTTTATATCTTCTATATCCTCAAGAAAGCTTTCTTTTTCTGTTATATGCAATAAATGTCGTATTTGTAAAATCGCCGAATACGTCTGATATATCTTCGCAAACAGGGATCCTGTTGAATAACGTAAGATTGAGCGTGAAAGGCTTTTCATTGCACCAGCTAAAAAGCGTTTTCATATTATGCGCCGCATATAACAACCGATTCGGTGCAATTATATTTTTTATATTGCTTTCAAGTTTTGCTGACAGTTCTTCATTCAAGGCATACTGAAGTCTTTTAAAAATAAGGTTTGTCAACTTCACTCATTGCCTTTACATAAAAGGCAGCTGAGGCGCCGGCGGAAGTTCTTTTATACGTTTTTTCCAGAACTCCAAAGATTTTTTCTCTATAATTATTTTTTTTCTTTAAATAATCTTCCTCAAGACGTATATATTCGCCAAAACCAATAGATGGTGCGGTTATATCAAGACCATTGTATTTACGAAAAATCTGTTCCATAAACATATAGGCGCTCCAGCCATCAAGAATAATGCAGTCTATACTGAAATGAATATGCTTTTCACCGTTTACGTTGCTGACGGATATTTCAAACATAGGCCACGAACCTATTTTTATATGTCCGGTGTGATATTTCATTTCTGTAATTGGCAAGAACTTTTTCATCAAAATCAAAAACCTTTTACTTCATAGTGATGAACAGCTTCAGGCAAAGTCTGCGTACCGTTATCGTTTATCACCATACGCATTATATCCTGACTTTGAACTACGCAGTTTACTGCTGTCTCAAGCCGCTTCACATTACACTCATTCCAGATAAACTCGGTATAATAATGAGCACCGATGTTTCCAAGCTCATACTTATCGCTTCTTCCGATAACATATGCCCTTTGAATAGGTTTGAGAGGTATTTCCCTGCTGTCGAGAATATTTTCAGACTCACTCAGATATTCAAGTATCTCTGACCTTCTATTTTTATTTCAGATCTTATTTCAGCTGTAAGAGAATTTTTTTTTCAGCAGTGAATTTAAGCTTTCCGTTTTCATTTCTTAAGTAAATATTCCTTTTAAGAAGTTCTTCAAGAAAAGTCTTTATAGTATTTTCTTTTTTATCTTCAGCTTTTTTCGGCTTTTCCGTTTGTTTTTTTATCCTTATAAAAAATCAAGAAGCCCGCCTATATTTTTATATGCCATTATTTCACTTATATCTGGTCTTTGACCAAATGCAACTTCAAGATGATTTGCAATTTTTATTATCTCAACAGATGAAACGCCCAACGTCATAAAGCTTTCATTTATATCTATACTTTCAGCAGATAAAACTTCTTTTATTATTTCTGTTATTTTCTTTTTCGGTTTCATTCAGAACTCTGTTTACAGCCGGAGATGTTGATTTATTATTTTTTCATATTCAGAAATAAGCGCTTTTCGATCAATTTTACCGTTTGGCGTTACAGGAAATTTTTCCATGACCATAATTTTATCAGGAATAAAATATTCAGGCAGATATTTTCTCATATTTGCTTTCATTTCATTTTCACCGTATGATGAAACAACAAATGCGATAAGTCTTTTATTATCTGCCTTTTCACCTATTAATACAATAACAGAATCTTCCGCACCTGATTTTTTCATCACTTCCTGAATTTCACCTATTTCAACCCTGTACCCATTTATTTTAAGCTGATTATCTTTTCTTCCGAGGAATTCTATACAGCCGTTTTATGATATCTTCCCCCAGTCGCCGGTCTCATATAAAATTCCGTCATATACGCTTACAATATGCTGAAAAGATTTTTCTGTTATTTCGGGACTGTTATAATAACCCTGAGCAACTCCCTTGCCTGCTATAAAAAGTCTGCCCGCTACCATATCAGGGCATTGTCTGTTAAACTCGTCAAGAATAAAAAATTTTTGATTTTCAAGAGGGTAACCATACGGTATTGATTTCCATTGAGGATTGAATTTCTTTACCTCGTAATAATTTGACCATATAGACGCTTCGGTAGCGCCGCCCATACTAATAAGCAAAGCTTTTGGAATGTACTTGCTCATTTTTTTTTCAGGAACATGAAGAGGTATCCAGTCACCTGACAATATAACGCTTTTAAGAGTTTTATTTTTTAATTTTTTTGTTTCAAGATAATCAAGAAACAAATCAAACAGTGACGGAACAGAATTCCAGATTGTAACGTTATATTTTTCCGCACTTCTAAACCAGTATTCCGGACTAGTCCTTTCCTTTTCAGTTGGCAGAACAATCAGACCGCCTGCTGAAAGTATTCCGAACATATCATAAACTGACAAATCAAAGCTTGCTGATGAAACTGCTATGACCGCACTATTTTCATTGACATCATACTTATTGTTTACATCAATTATCGTATTCATTGCAGATCTGTGTGTTATTGCAGCTCCTTTTTGGTTTTCCCAAAGTTGAGCCTGAAGTGTAAATTATATAAGCGAGACTATCCGCTGAATTACTGATATTTTCAAAATTATATTCTTTTTTTTTCGAATCACAATATATATCAATAATATATTCACTCAGATCGTCAAATTTATCGTACGAAATATCAGATATTATGCATTTTGCTTCAGAGGAATTAAAAATCTCTTTTACGTACGCGTCAGAGGCTGATCATATGAAACAGGAACATAAACTCCGCCGCACATTACAACTGCAATTATTGCCGCTATCTGTTCAGGGATTTACGGCACTGAATTATAACCCTGTCCCCTGTCTGATATTTTTGTTTTCCAGAATAGCCGCAACTCCATTTACTTTCCTATGTAAATCGCCATATGTATATATCTTATCTTCAAAAACTATTGCTCTGTTCTGCGGTTTCTCTTTGAAGTTTTTCATTATAAATTCATAAAGAAAATGATCTCCTGTATCTTTATCTGTCTGATTTACCTTTTCATGAATCCTTACCTGAGAATGAGGTCTGAGGTCTGAAACCTTAGTCTCCCAGAATGCTCTGTCAGAGGAAGCGTTGCTTAAAAGTCTGATATATACTTCAAACATTACTTCTGAATTATTGCCTGCATATATTCCCCTCAAGAACATCCCAGCTTATAAGAACATCTTCGCCTATTTCAAAGACCTGATGATCCATAAACACCTGCGGCGTAGTTGACGATGAATAGATTACATTATCAAAAAACATATTTTGTGTTATTTTTTTCAGAACCTATTCCGCTTGTAAACACAACAGGATATATATTATTTTCAGCTGAAACCTTTCCTATTTCCTTAATATATTCGACCGCACTGAAATCACTGTGATAAATACTTTCCTGAAGTTCGTTCTGTATATTCAAAGCATTCTGCACAAAAAGAAACATCGTCTCTTTTTATATCAACAAGCGCAAGCTTTGTAAAATCACCCATAACATTTACTATATCATCTGATACATTATCTCTTCCGAAAACAGTCACTATAACTCCGAATCTGCCGCCGCAGCCAAATCCTGAAAGGACTTCAGAGTACACGGCAAGCAATGCGGCTGAAGGCGTCAATCCGTAACCGGCAGAAATTTTTACAAATCTTTTCCAGTCATCTTTGTTCATAAGATGCTGATATCTTTTGAATTTTCCCTTTTTCTTTTTTCTCAAGAGACAGATCTACAGGCAGTTCCGGCGAAGGAGGAAAATCTTCTAGCTTTTTCATCCAGAATTCTTTATCCTTCCGGTACTTTTTTTTTTACAGGGTTAGACATATATGTTACATAATCTCTGAAAGATGAATTTATTTCAGGAAGTTCTTCACCGTTATATAATGCGTCAAGATCATTCCACATAAGGAACAAGCTCATGGCGTCTGCCGCCATCAGATCGACTCCTGAAAAAAATCTGTATATATTATCTCCCAAAGGAAGAACTCTGAACTCAAAAAGAAGTCTGTCAGTCGGAATAACCATATGTTCCATTTCATGTCTTATTTTTTCCGCAAATTCTTTTTTGCATTTTCTATGTCATTTTCAGAATATATTGTAAGCGGAATTTTTATTTTCGCTGCTGTGTCTGATTTGTTCTTTGCATACCATTACTGTCTATAACAGTTCTCAGCATCTCATGCCTTTCAACAAGCTTTTTCACCGCAGCTTCAAACTTCTGCAAATCAAGGTATTTTAAATCAAATTCACAATACCCGTAGCAGCTCACTCCTCCCCAAGATACATCCTTTTGTTCCTTCCCACCCAATAGGCTTTCTGAATGTCATTTAACGGAAAAGGCTTTATATCTGTTATCAGTATCTATCTTATACTGATTTGATTTTATTTTTTTTTTGATATATTTTCACTGCCAGAGACGAGTGAATATATATAACCTGTCATTTTTCTTATTGTATTGTTAGCAGTAACAGATGCAGCGTCGATGCTGATATTGTATTTTTTCTTCTATATGATTCTTTAAAGAATAAAGCATCATTGAAGATATTCCAAGCTCTGGGAAAGTTGCATTATAATCAATATCAAAAATTGTAAGACCCGAACTTTCTGAAATAAAGCCTATTAAATCACTAAAAATATCATTTTCGCGTATTTCAATTTTCTTAGTATTTTCTGTTGCGCCAGTTTCTTCAAAATTCTTGACAAAGAGAATGGCATCGTCATTTTTTTTGTATAATATCTTTCTTTATTTGCTTTTCTCTGGATTTTTCCTGAAGCGGTTCTTTTTCAATATTACCGTCTCTGACGAAAATAACTGTATCAACTTCTATAGAAAATCTAATTAAAAACATTGTTTCTGATTTTTGCAGAAAGTTTTTCATATTCTTGGGATTCAATACCGTCTTTTAGCGCCTGGACAATTATGAGCTTTTCAGTATCGTCCTCCACAGAGCTGAACAATTTGCCGTACCATTATCCACAAAAAGGCGCTGTCTGTAAGAAAAACCGTCCTTTCGATATCCTGCGGATAGAAATTTTTCCCGCGTATAATAATAAGGTCTTTTTTTCTTCCCGTAATGAAAAGCTCACCTTTTTTATTAAGAAATCCAAGGTCACCTGTCTTTAAGTATCTCGCTCCATTTTCATCTGTACCAAAACTTTCTTCCGTTGCTTCCGGATTATTATAATATCCGTTTGTAATGCTCGGACCGTGTGAATATATTTCACCGACAGTATATGCTCCGAGTTTTTTCTCCGCTTTGAGGATCTCTTATAGTAATTTCATGATCTGATATTGCCGTTCCGTTTGCAACAAGGAAAAACTTCTTTATCTGACTTTTTCATCTATCATTTCATTGATATTATAAAAACTGGTTTCTTCAATAACGTCAATGATCCCTGAATTCAGTTTATTTAAATCTGCTTTGATTATCGTCAGATCTTCGCCTATCCTGTAAGCTGTTTCAACTAATGTTGCTTCCGACTGTCCGTAGGCAAACATGATTGTACGTTTATCAAGACCGATTTTCTCAACCTGATTGAAAAAAACGTATAAATGTGTTTATATGCACAGGTTCAGAACCTGAAATGCATCTTACTATGCTTTTAAGCGAATATTTTGCTTTTTCGTCGTCGGATAGTTTTTCAAGAACATTTGCCATAAGCTCATATGCAAAATTAGGCGCAACAGTATATTCGCCTTTATATTCTGTAATTGCCTTGAACCATAAAAGCGGATTCTGAGTGAAATACTGTGCAGGAACTATAACTGATTTACCGCCATAATAAATAGGTTTGAAAGCATTGATGCAATCAGTCCCATTGCGTGATAATAAAGGCAGCCAAGTTATGAAACTCTTTGATTTTCCAAGATCTAGATACTTTCCTATCACATCAATATTAGTCAAAAGATTTTCATGGCTTACCATTACTCCTTTCGGATTTCCTGTAGAACCTGATGTGTACTGCAATGTTACAAGATCTTGACTGTCGACTTCAACTGCTTCCATTTTTCTTTCAGCCATATCCTCAGACAATATATCAAGTTCTGAAAGCGTTTCAGATAATGACGTAATTTTTTGCAAAGCATTTCGGAAGATTTTTTTTTTGAAGTGAGAATAAATCCTGCACCTGAATCTTTTTTGCTATAAGCTCCCACTTTTCAATATTTGAAGGGTCAGTCGGAAAATCTACAGGAACAGCAACTGCTCCGATATACATACACGCATAAAAAGCAACTATAAAGTCCATTACGTCAACGTATAAAAGAATAACATTATCGCCTTTTTTATTCCATTTTCATTTAAAAAGCGGCGCAAAAGGACATAACTCTCTTTTCAAAATTGACAAATGACAGCGGCTGCTTTTCACCATTCAGTTCATACTGTACTAAAAATATCGTCATCAGGCATTTCCCTGCTGAATTTTTTTCATACTGTCGATAAAACTAAAAATTTTCATGTATTTCTCCTTTATATTCTTCTGAATTCACCGAGACAGCTTTCCTGCCATTTTTCTGCACCTTCATCATTGCCCTTATATGCACCATTACCCATATCCAAATTAGCTCCTGCTTTTGCCAAATAAAAAACGCTTTTTTTCGGCAATTTCATTTTTTTTCTTCAGCATAATCAATTATTTCAACTTCTGAAACTTCAACATCACTGTTGAGAAGTCTTGAAGCTCGCTTCAACGGCAACAGCGCCGCCTATATTATATCCGATAAAACGGTATGACGATTTGTTACACTTCATTATTTCATCAGCATATTCCCCGCCAAAAGGATTTCAACAGCATTTTGTTCTGAAAGACTGCAAAAATAATCCTTGTTTTTTACTCCGATGAAAATAACTTCTTCATCTGAATCTGAAACGATATTATCTATTTCAGACTCAATGCTTTTCAAGATCGCCGTTGTTACTGTGTATTACAACAACAGCCTTTTTCGTTTCCTTCACTGAATTTCTTTATAAATATATTTTCATTGATCGAATCTTCCGTATTTTGTGTACTATCAGATATATCAGCATTCTTCTTGTCAGAATCAGTTATATTTTCAATATAAGCTGCAATTCCTCTAACCGTCGGACTATTGAGTATATTTGAAAGGATTGAATCAAACGAAACATCAGGTATATATTCATTTCTTATTTTTCCTGCACTTTGTGCCATAATAAGAGAATCTGCGCCCATTTCATATAAATTTTGACCGGCAGATATGAAAAAGAACAGCCTATTGCTTCTGAAAAAGTTCAGAAATACTTTTTTCAAGCTCTGTCATATTTTCATTTTCAAGTATTACCAATTCTTTCATTGATCGTATCAGATGACATTTCAATAAGTTTTTTTTCTGTCAATTTTTCCGTTTTGACTTAAAGGCAAAGAATCAACAAATTTTATTACCGACGGTATCATATAAGAAGTCAATGATGATTTTAAATACTCCATAAATTCATCTTTATTTATTTTGCTTTCATCAGCTTCAGCATACGCAAAAATTTTATTCTCCACGCCCGATTTGCTTATGACAACGGCAGCATTTTAATAATACCTTCATAATTTTTTATTATAGATTCGATTTCTGTGAGTTCAATTCTAAAACCTTTAACCTTAACCTGACTGTCTTTTCTCCCAAGAAACTCTATATCACCGTTTGGCATATATCTGCCGAAATCGCCTGTTCGGTAAACTCTCTCAAAAGTTACAGGGTGAATAAAGAAACTCTTTTTCCGTAAGCTCTTTACTGAGATAATATTCATCTGCAAGTCCAGTGCCTGTTATATAAAAGTTCTCCTGCCGTAAATACAGGACAATCGTTTAATTTTTTCATCTAGGACCTTATACCCCTGATTATATAAAGGTTTTCCATATGGAATACTTACCTTATCTGCGTCCTCCGCTTCATATTCATGGTATATCGACCAAATAGACGCTTCTGTTGCTCCGCCCAAAGAAACAATTCTAGCGTTTCGTGCCATGCTCATAATTTCATTTGGCAGTGAAACCGGTATCCAATCTCCCGACAGCATAACAAGCCGGATAGAATCCAATTCCTCTTCATTTGTTTCGTTTTTTTTCAAGACAGTAAACATCTGCATAAATGACGGAACGGAATTCCATACCGATACTTTATATTTCGTTATAATCTTTTTCCAGTGGGCAGGATTTGTATATTTATCAACAGACGGAACGACAACTGTTCCTCCGACTGAAAGCAGTCCGAATATATCGTATACAGACAAATCAAAATTAAGCTGCGCAATGTTTAATACAACGTCATTTTCTGTAACATTATATCTCATATTTATATCTTCAATTGTATTGACCGCCGCTTTATGCGAAACGGCAACTCCTTTCGGATTTCCCGTTGAACCGGACGTATATATGATATACGCAAGGGAATTTTCGTCTGCAACAGGAAATTCCTTTGTTTTTACAGGCGCAACATAATCAAACTTATCTAAATACACGGCTTTAATATTTTTATCAAAATCAAAACCGTATTTTTTAATGAAAACAAATATTTGCATTTTTTGTTTCTTCAAGGATATAATTTCTTCTTTTTTTCTCCCTGCGTAACATCAAGAGGAAGATAGGTGCGCCTGCGATCAGAGCGAGCAATCGCAGCAATTATCTGATCTATTGACTTTTTCAACGATAATTGCTACAATATCATTTTTCACTGCTCCTGACAAAACTTATTTTCGGCCGCAAAGCTTTTTCTGCCTTGTCAATCATATCGCCATATGTAACTGTGCCGTTTTCATCGGCAAGAGCGATTCTGTCAGGTGTTTTTTGCAGCGCATTCAAGTATTTTTGAATGAATGAGATGACACGGCAATTCCTTTGCAGTATTATTTACATCTTTAAATAATTTTTCCTGCCATTGGGGTAATTTCAAAGCTTCGTTCTTTTTCCCCAATTTTCTTTTGAAACGCTCAAATCATTGAGTAATTTTTCAAAAAATACTGAACATATCATCAATAACAGTCTCTTCAAAAACGCCTTTTCTAACGTCCCAGTTCACTTGTAATCCAAAAACTCCGTCCATAACCTGACAATCTATACAAACCTGCGGAGTCTGACTTATACCATAACTCAAATCGCCTTTTTAAATTTGTCATATCATTGTTGATAAGACCTATAGCGCTTGTGAAAACGATAGGCATAAAAAGCGTAATCGCCGCCTTTTTTTCTTGAAAGCTCACGTATTACTTCAACGCCTGAAAAAGTCTGTGATCAAGATTTTCAAAAAAGAGTTTTATTCACTTGCTTTCCGTAATCAATAAAGCTTTCATTTTTTTTGCTCATATCAACATCAACAATATCTACAGATGTAAAATCACCGATAACCCTGCCAATATTTTCATGAAGGGGGCAGTCTGTTCAAAACTGTCATGTTTATACTGAATTTTTTATTTCTGCTCCACCTTTCAAGAACATAGGCATACGCCGTCATAACAGCCGATGTCGGCGTTATACCGAATTTACCGCATATTGATTTGAAGTTATCCCATTTTGTCTTTGAAAGTGACATATTTTTTCTTTCAAATGTAACTTTATCAGAATATTTGTTCTTATCCGTATTAATGTTCAAAGGAAGTGCAGGAGCTTTGGGAATACTGTCGATTTTCTTCATCCAGTACTCTTTATCGTTTTCATAGCTTATTGTATCTTTTATTTTTTTGACGCTGAAATAACATAATCTCTGAAACTCACATCAACTTCAGCCAGCTTTTGTACTTTTCCAAAATAGAGTTCTTCAAACTGTGACAATATTGTCCATATACTCATCCATCCAGTCTGCAATTATAAATTCAATTGAAAAATGCATTATTGTTTTATCTGTAAATTTTGAAAAAGCAACTGTAAACAAAGGCTCTTTTTCCGTATCATATATCTTATGACTCAACTCCCTGCGTATTTGGCTGAATTTTTCCCCGGGTTATCTGTCTTTTTCAAAATCATAACAATTTACGTTCAGTTTTGAAAAATTTTTAAGTATAACCTGATAACCGTCTCTGTTTATTACAGAATGAAGCATTTCATGATGCTCGTATATTTTTCTGCCACAAGCCAGCAACTCTTTCAGTATCAAATTCACAATTATATTTTATTTCCATATAGATGTGACACGCAACTCCGCCATATGCAAAATCCTGTCTTCTTTCCAAGAAGATAAGCTGATTGAATATCAGTAAGAGGAAAGGTTTCATATCTGTTTTCAACGTCTTCTGTCAGAACAATACCGTTTTCTTCATCCAGAGCTTTTATTACGTCAGCTTTATTATCCTTTAAAAAAATGAAAGAAATTATCATTCATTGCGCCTTTCGGCGCTTTAAATCTGAGTTTTCCATCTTCTGTCCATAATTTTATACCGTTATTTCTGATTTTTACAATATTCTCTTTTATTTGTTTTTTTATCCATTGAATTCTCCTGTTATTTAATAAAAAAATCGTCATACTTCTGTTTTAGCGCCGCATTCACAACAATTTCGAAGGTATCGGCTGATGTACACAGCCTCTTTTTTAATTTTTGCAAATCCGAAAGCCTGAGTCATTTTATGCCATACAGTCGAAACATCGATCTCTCTCTGACACACTTTTACTGATATTCTCTTCATTGGCTATATAATCATACATGTTAATCAAATCCCGTGCAACGGCACAAGGAAAGAATTCTCTTACCATATCCTCATATGTATGGTCACTGTAATCTCCGAGAACCGTTGATATTTTATCTTTCATGTATTCAGGATATATTCTTTCGGATATTTCCTTACTGTAACCTTCTCCCGGCGAATGAAGTCTTGCTGTCCACACAAGAGGACCAAAAGTATCGACAAGAGTAAGATGTCCGCACTCAAACCCTATCACTATCGAATGAAGCAGATGCATAAAATTATCAGGATCATCAGGATCTATTTCATTGTCATAATTTATTATTACAGGAATTTTTCCGACAACGGTGCTTGCAGTCTGAAACGGTCCTTCCGTATCAAGCAACATTCTGAACATGGAAAGGCTTAATTGAAGGCAGAAGCTTTTCAAGTATATCTATCATAGGATATGAAACCTGCGGACAGCATGAAAAAACTTGCATATAATATTTTTTTCGCTTTTTCTATTTCCCTTGACAGCATCAATAAGTCTTTTTATTTCAGGAAGATAAATATAAAAAGGTCGCCCGTTTTAAAGAATACTTTATTTTTTTCATTGCAGATTTTATACAAACGGCAATATCTTTATAATGTACAGGTCGCCCCTGAATTACATTTACACCTCTCTCCATAAATTTCAAAAAGCTATTTCTGTTCCTTTTTCCTCCAAGTGCGCCTGAACGTATTACAACACACGCAATATCAATGTCACTAGAATATCCTCAAATTTTGTGTACAACGGCACTCCATAGCTTTCAGCACACATCACTGAGCGCTTGCTTCCTCCCCCCGCAAATATCCCTGCAAACTCAAATATATCCTTAAGCCTGCTTATTGCGTCCATATAGAACTGACCAAAGGTAGTTCCGCAGATTATAACTTTTTAATTTTCTTTTTTCCAATTTTTATATTTCCCCTTCATCATAGTAACTGTCGTCTTTAACATCAGATATACTTATAATATGCGCCGCATTGTATTTTTTTTGTATTGAATTCCATACAAAAACAGGATCAACTATTTCAGACATTGTGTAAACTCCGTTTTTACATTGTTTTTCATCATATATACAGCGGCAATCCCTGTCATAAAGCCCGTAAAATAAGAAGGCTGATATGTTTTAACTGCCATTCTCTTTTTGACATATAACTGCCGTCTTTAATACCATCGCATTCAAGCAGAAAACACATATATTCTTTTCGTCCAATCAAATCAAGATTAACCGACGTCATAAAAATTCTTAATACATTTTTCTTTTATCTTTATTCCATTCATATCTTGCATTTTTCATAAGCGAAGTTACTCTCTCTCCTTCGGATACAATAAACCATGACGCATTTTTGATCTGTGAAGAAACGGCTGTTTCTTCACACTCATCATCATAAAACGGTATTATTTTTATATCTTCAGAAAAATAAAGGAAGTTCTGTTGTTTCGCTTTCAAATAAAGTTAAAGGCTCCTTTTTGTAGTTTCTGTAATTTGCCATAAATCCTGTTTTTTCTTCACATGCACCGATTAAATAATCCTCCGCCGTTTTTTTTTGTGAATTTTGAAATCCCGCCATAATAATAATTGAGATTCTCAGCTTCATCAAAAAGTGAAACAAGATATTTCTGTGCCAAGCCTGAAAATCCGGGAGACGATCCGCGGCCGTAAAGTGCGGCGGCAGACGATGATTTTTCCACTGTAAATCTCATATCAAATCCTGCGTCAACATATTTTTTTTCCGCATGCCGAAAAAATCTTGTAAATATCATAGGATAATTTATGCGACGGACCGCGGCAATTTATAACGATATCACATTCCCGAATAAAATTTTTAAGCGACCCCTTATCATAAACGTCAACCTTTTCAAGTCTGATATTTCCTATTTGCTCTTTCGTTTCTCCGCTGATTTTTTCAGGATATCTTCCGCCTATTTTTATATTTTCTGCTCCATATTCAGAAAGAAGAAGATTAAGAGTTCCTAGTCCTACCTGACCGTATCCTCCTATAATTGCGATCATATCTCGCCCTCCTCCATATCTGATTCTTCGACCTTCTGTTCAATAAGCTCTGCAATTTTATAAAGAGTCTGATTTTCAAACATCTCTTTTTGCAATGAAATATCCACGCCCATTCTGTTTTTGATTATAGTCAGAAACTTTGTTGCTTTAAGACTATCTCCGCCGATTTCAATAAAACCGCTGTTTCTTGATATACTATTAAGCCCTAAAATCTCGCTCCATATAGCCGATACTGTTTCTTCTGTTTGAGTTTTTCATCATATCGTCTTCAGTAAGTTCCTTTTCAATACTGAAGTCTTGCGCAATTTTCTTTCTATCAATTTTTCCATTGGAACTTAAAGGAATATCATAAAAATATTTTACATATTCGGGTATCATATAATCAGGCACTATTTCAGAGACTTTTTCTTTTTACTTCTTTATCTGTTAATCTTTCATTATCAGTAAGAAAAGTCGCTTCCATCATAAAAGGTCATACTGTTTTCTATTTTGGTAAGTTTTAAGTGCTGTAACCAAGTCTGAACAGAATATTTTTTCCACAAATCTGATGCCAGCATAGGATCACCCTTTGATTTTCTATCTTCATCAAGATTTTCAAAACCGTTTTTCTATTACCGCGGCTGTAATATAACCTACAGGCATAAGTTTTTCCTGTTCAATAAACACAAGCTTACCGCCGTTTTTAAGAAGAAGCCGGCATTTTTTTTTCAATGCTTTTTCCGTATCCTTATATCTATGAAGCCCGTTTACTGAAATAACATAATCAAACTTGAAAATCAACTCATTGTTCACTGAATAATCGGACACGAATTCATAATTTATCGGAATATCAGTTTTATTGAGAATTTCTCTTGCTTGTGTAAGGGATTGCCATTGAATTTTCGATATATGTAATGTCGCTTTCTTTATAAGACATTTTTTCAATTATTCTCCCCACTGTCGAACCTGTTCTTCCGTCAACAAAAGCAATATTAACGACTTTGTTATTTTTTTGGTAGTCGTTTCTTATTATTTGAATAAGCTTTTCAACAGCAAGCTGAACCGATTTATCTTTATAAGACATTTTTTTTCAGGCGACAAAAAATCATCATCAAGAATTGAAAGCGTACTTTTTATCTCCGCTTAAAACTTCTGATAAAAAGCTTTTTTGATGATTCCGCTTTTTCCATGAAAATTTTCTCTTCTTCATCAAGATCATCGCCTTTATATTCTGTAACAATTCTATATCTGCCGCCTTTATTTCCGTCTGATGTAAATATATTTCTTGATTCCAGCCACTTGAGCCACAGATATTTTATACTTTCATTCGACTTAGAAAATTCCGTATTTTCTACTATATCAGTCATAATTTTTTTTCTATTATTTCAGTTTGATGTTCTTCATTTACAGTATTTTCGGAAATAATTTTTTTCTTCAGCTATTCTTTCTTTTATCTGAAACAGGAGTCTTACTTGTAAGGGCTGTAAGTATATGTAAACTGTTTCCTGTTTTCTTCACAACGGAATATGACTTTTCAATCCCTTCAATACTCTGCGTAGCCGAATCTATTTCACCGAGTTCAATCCTGAAACCCGAAACCTTGACCTGATTATCTTTTCTTCCAAGAAACTCAATTATTCCGCTTTTATGGAAACAACTCGTAGTCACCTGTTTTATACCATCTCTCACCATTATCTGTTATAAAACTTTTATCTGTAAGTTGAGGATCATTATAATATCCTTCAGCAACACCGTCGCCGCCTATCCAGAGCTCTCCTGCAATATTATCTTCGCAATCCTTTCCGGTTTCATCACATACTCTGAATTTCTGATTTGTAAGCGGCATTCCGTAAGGCACGGAACTCCATTCGCCTTCTGAATTGCTTATACTTTTCTCCCAGTCCTTTTTTTAACCTCAAAATAATTTGACCATATTGAACACTCTGTTGCACCTCCGAGACTAATAAATCTTATGTCCGGATATATGCTTTGCGGGCAAGCTCCGGCAAAGTCATAGGGATCCAGTCGCCAGAAATAAGCGCAAGCCTTATTCCCTTTTCAGAAATATTTTTCTCCTTTGAAACAAGATACATTTCAAAAAGCGCTGGGACTGAATTCCATATTGTAACATTATATTTTTGCAGTAAGCTCTGACCATTTGAGAGCGACTTCCTTTGATATTGAATCATCAATAATAAGTAATTTTCCGCATACAGATGTCAATCCGAATATATCGTAAACAGACAAATCAAAATCAAGCGCTGAAACGGTTATTGCACAATCATTTTCATTGACTTCAAATCGCTTATTTATATCATAAATAGTATTCCATGCCGCTTTATGGCTTATCGCAACACCCTTTGGCGTTCCTGTTGAACCTGACGTGAATATAATATATGCAAGCGAATTTACATCTGTTTTTATTTATGTCACGGTAAAGTTCTTCATCATTTTCATCAATCCTATCAGCCAAAATAACATTTTTAAATTTTATATCAAGCGAGGTTTCTGATATTATACATTTTATATCGGCTTTATCAATGATCTTATTTCTTCTGTCTTCCGGATGATGGGTTCCTATGGGCACATAAGTATGTCCTGAATACAAAACAGCCATAACGGCAATTATCTGAAGTGCTCCCCTGTTCAGCACAACTGCAATTTTCTCATTTTCATCAAAACATATATCATTTATTTTTCTTCGCAAGCTCGCCTTGCCTTTTTTGCAATATATCCGTATGAATACTCTGTTCCGTCAGAAAAATATACACATACATCATCCGGTTTTTCTTCTGCATTTTTAAAAAAAATTACCGTGGATAAGCTGAGGGTTTATAGTTTCCTTATTTTGCAGACTTTCTCTTTTGCTTAAAAAAATTGCTTCTTTCGTCATTTTTCTTCCTTTCATTTATAGTTAGAATATGCTAACCTGTTGCTTTTTTAATGATGCCGCATTTGCTTTGCGGCATCATTGTATTATTCTCTGTTTTTTAAGTACATCTGCAAGAGTTACTTTGTTTATTTTCAGAATAAGCAAAGTATTCACTGCAAAATAAGCAATTGTCACAAGTGCAAATTCCATAATATAAACATATATTGGTAAGCTAAGATTCATTTCACATGCTACATTTGCAATTGTATTCGGAAAATATGCGTCAACAAGCACTTTAGACAATATTATCGACAGATAAGCGCCTATCAGCACTATAACGGTATTTCCGTTAATATATAGTTTTTTTTATCTCTTTTGACCTGTAACCGAATACTTTCATAAGAGAAATTCAAAGGCTGAACGATCTATCATAACGCCCATCATAAGATACAATACAACGCAGAATATAATTATCGATACGATAATTAGCATATATATTATTGTGGATTCATAAGCTTGATAAATACATCAGACGCTTTTTCAATGTCATCCTTTGAAGTTACTGAATAAAGTCTGCCGTCATCAATGTCAAGTTTGTTTTCAGATAGAACAACGTTATAATAATCATCTGTTTTTCCAAACAATTCTCTCATATTGTCAATATTCATAAACACTGTAAACGATACGGCATACTGGCACACGCCTTCTACCCTGAATGCATAAATATCATTATTCACTTTTTATTTGTCAATGTAATTATGTCGCCTTCAGAAACGCCGTATCTTTCTGCAACACCGTTGCTTACAACAACACTGTTTTCATCCGCAGAAGGATCAGCGCTGAAATACTTGTCATCTTCCGCTATACCCATAAGAGTAACATCAAGAGTGTTATTGAGATGTGTTTTTTTTGGAAAGCGTTTCAGTGTAAACTGCTTCCCCTCCATCAGGCACATTCTTTTTTTCAGGATATTTATACATATACATATAATTATACTTAGCGTCTTTTATAGTATCGTCCTTTATATTTGAACACAATGCCCATATATCAATACCAAGAGTCATAATAAGCATTGAAATGAAGATACCTACTATAATAATCACAACGCATTTTTGATTCTCTGAGAAGCTGACGTATTCTGAATATTTTTATAAAGCTTTTTGCTCTTTATATCCGCTTTACTGTATTTATGATTTTTCTGCTCGTTTCTCATAAGTGAAAGTGCTGTTCTTGAAAAATTGCCTGTTTATCACTATAACATTTACTATTATGCATATAACAGGTGGAACAATAAGTCCGTAAACGAGCAGATAAACAGGGTGAATTATATCAAATTCAGGAAGAGAAAAAAATAATTGTAGCTGTCCTGTGTCTGCATTCCGATCCCAAAACTGCTGAAGCCTATTACCGTACCTATTGCGCCTGCTACAAAAAGTTATTATAGTAGGCAATGTAATGTAATAAATAAGCAAGCTCTTTTTTCTTCACACCCAAAGCATAAAGCGAGCCTATAACACTTGATTCTCTTTGTATCTGATGTGATACAAAAACTGAAATAACATATGTAAACAGTGCAATTACAACTATTCCGGCAGTAAGCGCCATTGATTTGTTTGTTTGAACATCATTTGATGCCGCTATTTTCTGATTATCCTCAGCTTTAGTAAATGACTTAAGATTATCAATATCTACCTTGAAATTTTCATCAAAGGAAACTTTCCGTCTCCTCTTTAAGGTCATAAACGCCTTTTTCTTAATTCTTCACAGCCTTCAAACGCTGATCCGATACCGTCTGTATATTCCTTGATTCCTGTGCAAAGCTTATCAATCTGCTCAAGAGAATTTTTTTAATAATATAATATCCTGTGAATTTGTATACGATATTATTTCATCAAGCTTTGATTTGTAATTGTCTTTTGTAAGCGGCTCTGTAATACCATAATCGCTCAATGATGCAGATACCTGCTGTAAATATCCGTCAAATAGAGAATCAGCGCCATCAGCAAGATTATCATTATTGTCTGAAGCCTCCTTAAGACCGTCAGCCAGTTCATTCACACCATCATATATATCATTAACGGCGTTTGTCATCTTATCTTTACCTTCAGTAAATTCTTTTTATATAGTCCTGAAAATAAAGATCCTCAACGTCATTATAATCAAATTCAAGATTCTTTATTTTATCTCTTAAGTCGTCATCTGACGCATTTTTTTTTTCAAGGGTGTAAGCATATGTATAATCTTCTGCCATCTGATCTGATGAACTTTTTAATGTTTTCATATTCATTTTGAGTAAAGAATACAAGACCGAAATTTTTACTGTCAATTGAAGAATCAGAAGATTTCCTAAGGGGCATTTCATAATCAGGAACTGAACCTATACCGCAGATCGTGTATTCTTTTGCCTGATATTTCTATTTTATCACCAACATCAAGACCGTGTTCTTTTGCATATCTTTTTTTCAATCAGTGTTTCATTGTCCAATGAAGCAATTTTACCCTTATCAACGCTGATTTTATTTATATTATTTCTGTTTTCCATTATTCTTAGAACACTTCCGTCAGAAAGCTGTGAATCTATGGAAAACATCTTTTCGAGATTTACTCCGTCTTCTTTTTAAATCAGATATCTGACTGTCTGAAAGAGGAATAAAAACATTAAATTCTCCGTCTTCTGTATTGCACGAAACAGCTCTTTTATTTGTACCTTCTGTTATTACATCAGCAAAGCACCCGCCATACTTACCACTATAAAAATACCCATTACTATAAGAAGTATCAAAGCAATATATCTTAAAAAAAAAATTCGCCTTCAAATCTCTGGGTATTCTTTTTTTCAAAACCTTATTAACCATTACAGTTCCTCCAAATCAGCGGCAGGAATAATAGTTGTATTATTGTAGTCCTTAACGATCATACCGTCTTTAATAACAATTACTTTATGCACCATATTTTTTATTGAGTTGTTATGCGTCACAATCAGCATTGTTGTGCCGTATTTTTTATTTACTTTTTCTAAAAGAACAAGTATATCCTTTGATGTTTTCGAATCAAATTGCACCTGTAGGTTCATCACATAAAAGAAGCTTCGGATTCTTTATCAGTGCTCTTGCAATGGCACATCTCTGCTTGCTGGCCGCCCGAAAGCTGAGACGGAAATTTATTCTGATGTTCTTCTAAACCAAGAATTTCAAGAAGATCATCCATATCGAGAGGATCATTCGCAAGGTACTGACATACCTGAATATTTTCTCTTACAGTAAGATTCGGAATAAGATTGTAAAACTGAAAAATAAATCCGAGATTATCTCTTCTGTAGTCTGACAGATCAGAAGATTTCAGTCCGAATATTTCTTTATTGTCAACCTTAACAGAACCTGAATCCATAACGTCAAGTCCGCCTATACAGTTAAGAAGCGTCGATTTACCCGAGCCGCTTGTCCCCTGAATGACACACATCTGACCTTTCCCGACAGATGTTGTCACGCCTTTTAAAACCTGAACAGCACCTGCATCGCTTCCATAACTTTTTTTAAGTTATTTACTTCAAGATACATAAAATAATTCCTGTCCGATTATTAATATGTAAATAATAAACACATTAGTTGCTTATGACTAACTTAAGCTTACACAAAAATAGAAATCTATTACGTATAATATCGAACTAAAAGCAAGTAGGAAAATAATTTTCAATATAAAAATATCCAACAGTTCTTTTTTTTAACTTTTTAGTTAGTCACAGATAACCTATGAGTTCATTATACTCCAAAATCTTCCTGATGTCAAGTACATTTTGATCTTTTTCTAATTGTATCAACTATACTTTCAAATATTATGTACCCGAACAGTATTAATGATACCTATGCAGACAGATGGTTTTTATTCTTTTTATAATTTTATAAAACAAGGGAGGAAAGATTCCTCCCTTTGTTTTTACTATAATAAGATTACATCTACAGGTAAAAATCTATAGCCAATCCAACCCAATGCTGTTCCATATTTCCTGTAAGAAAAACTCATCCTCCAATACAGTTTATCATGAGCATATTACGTTCGTTTCGCATAAATTTTACACTATAACCGTTAAAAATTTTTCCCCTCCTACTTCTCCTCTAAAGCATAATAAAACTCATCTGTAACAGGTTCCAACCATTCGTTAAAGGTATTATCACCTGGACATTCAACAGCAAGATGACTAAACCAGCAATTTGATTTTGCACCATGCCAGTGCTTTACCTCTGCCGGAATCGTCACTACATCGCCGGGCTTCAAGCTCTGTGCTGATTTGCCTTCCTCCTGATACCCCAGCCCTCGCCCTCTACGCATATGAGCGGCTGTCCGCCGCCCTTTGTTGCGTGATGGATATGCCAGTTATTCCGGCATTTCGGCTCAAAGGTAACGTTTGCGATAAATACAGTTTCCTTCGGGTTTGTCAGAGGCTTCAAATATGAATTGCCAATGAAATACTGAGCAAACGCCGTATTCGGCTCACCCTGACCGAAAAAATCCTCCGTGTTCCTCACGACCGCAGTCATCGGCATAGACTTCCTTTGCCATATTAAACGCCGCCCATGCATTAGGCCAGCCTGCATAAAAAGCAATGTGCGTCAGGATTTCCGCCATTTCCGTTTTATTTACACCGTTGTGCCGTGCTGTAGAAAGATGATATTTCAGAGAATTGTCTACAATACCCTTACTGATGAGCGCAGTCACCGTCACAATTGATCTTGTTTTCAAAGACAGCTTATCTTCTCTGGACCATACTTCACCAAAAAAGAACGTCATCATTTAGTTCTGCAAATTTTGGGGTGCAAAATCTCCCAGACTGTCTCTGCCTGCTGTTTGTTTTACCATCTGAATTTCCTCCGTTCATAATATTTATCTGATAAAATTTGTCCGCTCAAAAGGCTCTTTTCTCCGGCAATCCGTATGCTTTCTTTCCAAGAGCAATACTTTTCATCAGAAAAGTCATATTCCTTGCCAAAGTCCGCATGGTCTGAAGACCTTCTGCATCCTGCTGTGCTTCGCCGGGTTTCCTGCCGTGAATGCTGTTCCAATACTGACTGGACGCAACAGGCATACCTGTTATTGTAAAGTACTTATTCAACTCATCAAATGTAGAGGATAATCCCCCTCGCCTTGCAGCCACAACGCTTTGCACCAACTTTCATAGTCTTATCAAAATGAGTACTGTAAAACAAACGGTCAAGAAAAGCAATGAGCGTCGCATTGGCGGATGCATAATAAACAGGACTTCCAATCACCAATCCGTCACAGGCTTCAAATTTCGGCGCCATTTCATTAACTATATATCGTTAAATACGCATTTTCCGTTTTTTGCACAGGAATAACAGGCAATACAGCCTCTCACCGCTTGATTACCAATATGCACAATTTCAGTATCAATACAGTTTTCAGCAAATATTTTTTCCATTTCATGCAAAGCGGTATATGTATTCCCCTTAGCATGCGGACTTCCATTGATCATCAATACTTTCATATACTTGCTCCATTTAACACAAATTTAAATCATACTTTCTTTCAAAAAACCTGTAAAATTTCATTATGATTCAGAGTTTTGTAACCGCCCTCCATAATAAAAAGTTCCGTTAGCAATTCCCTCCAACATATCCTCGGTTACGCCAAGTTCACTGATATTCATCACAAGGCCAATTTCTTTCATCCATGATTCCATAGCGCATAAGCCTTCGTTTGCAATTTCTTCATCTGATTTACCGTCTGGATCGACATTCCATACGTTTATCGCAAAACGTTTAAATTTAGGCACACCATATGGCATAATATAACGATTAATATGCCAAAGAAACAGCGGAAAGAGTCATACCGTGAGTTGCGTCTGTGTATGCACCTACAGACTGGCCGATCATATGTACCATCCAGTCAGTAGTTTTACCCTTTGGCAACCATAGTATTCAGAGCCCATGTAGCAATCCACATAATATTACTTCTCGCTTCATAATCCCTCGGTTTTTTCAACAGCGATACGTGAACTGTGAATCAGCGACTTCATTAGTCCCTCCATAACGTAATCGGAAGTACAATCATCAGTATCAGAAAAAATACTGCTCTGTTATATGATTCATAATATCATAAAATCCTGCAACCATCTGATATTTCGGCAATGTAAAGGTGTATTCCGGATTCAGAATGGAAAACTTTGGAAATACATTTTCTCCGAAAACATGACCGATTTTTAGTTTCTGTTTATGATTTGTAATTACTGCGCCGCCATTCATCTCCGAACCGGTGCCCACCATTGTCAGAATACAACCCACCGGAATAATTTCGTTCATCCGCATCTTCCATACGCAGGTAATACTTATCCCATGGATCCTCATCACAATAAGCCGATACGGAAAGTGCCTTTGCATAATCACAGACAGAACCTCCGCCCACTGCAAGAATCAAATCCACATGATTTTCTCTTGCAAGCTTACAGCCCTCGTACAGCTTCTCTACAGTTGGGTTTGGCATAACACCGGAAAGCTCTACGATACGCTTACCGCTGTCTTTTGAGGATTCTAACAACTTCATCATACAAACCAGACTTTTTAATAGAACCGCCGCCATAAGCCAACAGTATTGTTTCACCGTATTTCGCAAGCTCTTCACTCAAATGATTTAAAGCATCTGCACCGAAATGAATTCTGGTCGGATTACAATAAGTAAAGTTTCCTAACATAAAAAATTCCTCCTGTTTCAATGGTTATGTAATTTTAAAATTTAACGCCCTAAATATGTTTTCCCATTTCATAGGCGTCTCGCATTGCTCCTGTTTTTAAAATATCGCCTTTTTTCCATGCGCCTGTTCCGTAAATGCAGCCTTTTTTCTCTTACGTTATCCAAACATGCAACAAAACCGCCGAATTCTGTCAAAACTCTTTCCATAGCAGAACGATTATTATCAGCCGCAGTCATAATATAGTAAAAAGTCCTTATCTGTCAGCTCTGTATAAAAGAAACAGCAACGGTCAATCAGCGTTTTCATTTGTCCTGCCATTGTATAAAAATAAACAGGCGTTGCGAAAACAATCACGTCTGCCGACAGCATTTTGTCTCTGATATCAGCCATATCGTCCTTTTGCGAACAGTTACCGATTCTTTCAAAGCAATAGCCGCATCCGGTACAATAATTAATACTTTTATCCTTTAAAAATATTTTTTCAGCATTATGACCGCTTTCCCTAACGCCTTTTACAAATTCGTCACACAACAAATCTGAATTCCCGCCCTTTCGCAGACTGGATGATAAAATAAGTACATTTTTAGCCATTGTTAATTCTGCTCCTTTTTCCCAAGTTAAAATTCCGGTATCAACTGCAATTTCATATCGTCCGATCTTATAATTCAGACGTTCCAGTGTAGAGTCAATTTTGGCTCTTTGTTCCAGTAAAGCCTCTCTTTGCTCTTTCAGAAGCTGCAGTCTTGCCGGAATTGTGGCATCGCCTTCCTGTAAGTCTGACATATTCAATCATCGCCTCCACCGGAAGTCCTGCGCCGCGCATACATTTTGCAAGCTCTACCCAAGCTAAATCTTTTTTCCTTATAGTCCCTGATTCCGCCTGCCGTACGTGTTACCGGAGGAATCATGCCCACACGCTCATAATAACGGAGAGTATCTTGCGATATACCGTATTTTTCACTGACTTCTTTAATGGTCATAGCGTCACCTCGCTTATCTTCTTCTTTGATTTTATTATAAGCCCTAGAGTGAACTCTAAGTCAAAAAGCATTGTCGCCATTTTGGAGATTTAAACAAAAATACATCATTATATTTGTGCTAAATTACAAAGAAAAGTTTAATTTTGGGGAGTATAATAGCCGCTGTTCATTTCATTTGTAATTTTTATTGCTTACTGACTGAGATTCTGTGCCATCACGCCGACAAGCATGAGAAAGATACAACTCTTCATTGACAACGAAGAAAAATGATTTTCTGCAATTAATTTATTAGTATAATAAAACCTTAATATAAAAATCATATGCCAGGTATCAAGATGAACTAAAAAGCATCAGTACACTGCAAAAAACGCTGTTTTTAATGGGCAATGCTGCCCCATTTTATATTATAATTTATTTATGTTACGGAGATGAATTTATGCAATATTATTCGTTGTTATCCGGCAAGTTGATTTCAAATCCACCGCCGAGAATGAACTCACGAAGTAAATTGTCAACTTTGACATGGACTTTAGGCGGTATTATCTTTGTACCCTCAATTTTTTCAAAGTACTCTTTTGCTTTCGTTTTGTCTACAGTCTTTTTTTCAGCTTATCATATCGTCCGAACTCTCATTGATATTGGCAGAGTTCAACTTCAAACTCATAATATTTTTTTGCAACTTTGTTTCATCAACGCCCAAAGCAACTGCTATTTTATGAATTTGATCATCCTTCGCTTTTGATAGGTATTCGGTAATGTAATCACGAAGCGTTTTCCCTTTGGTAACGACTACATCGCCTCTTTGGATATCATGAAGGAATATATTGGCATATTTCTGTTCTTCTTGCGATAATGTGGCAAAAAGTTTTATGAAGTTCTGTTTCTGCCTGCTCAATAGCTTCTTTAGTTGCTCCGTCAAGATTGAGCAATTTCATATATTTCTCAAAACGAGAGTTCATATAATCAGCGTCGATTCGACCGGTGTCAATTTCTGTAATATACCCGACAAGGTCATACGGAACATCTTCGTTTCCGCCAGGGAGAACGGAACCATCACTGCTGAGCTCTTTATAACGCTGAACCAAAATTAAATACGCCTTTTCATCAAAAAGCCATTTCAATAATTTCTCCGGTTTCATCGTTTGTATAAGAGCTTGTTTCCCATTTAAAGCCTTGAATTTTTGCAGCTTCAAGATATTCATTCAACTCTTTGAAATCTTTTGCAAACTTTTTGCACACGGTTATATCATTCGGCAATTTTTCAAAATTCTCAACACCTGCATTTGAGAACAGTTCCAAAATTTCGATAAACAGTTCGTTCATCATTTTTAAGTTTTCTGCAAGATGCTGGACAAACAAACCTAACGGTTTATCTCCCGAATACAATTTAACCGCCGCATTGACATTGCGTTCCATCGTATGCGGTTTCCGATAGTAACGGATTGTACCAAACGGTTTATCTGGACCGAATAACCGATTTGTACGGGAAAACGCCTGGATAATATTTTCATACACAAGCACCTTGTCCATATACAGCGTGTTAATCCACTTTGAGTCAAAGCCGGTAAGCATTTGATCCACTACAATGAGCAAGTTTATCTGCTTTTCAAACTCGTTTGCAATTCGCTCATAAGGCTTTTTATGAGCCAAACGAGCCGCTATATCTTTTTTCATCTTGGCAAAGGTCGGGATTGTAAAATCCTGCCCGTATTTTTCGTTGTAGTCCTCAATTATTTCAGATAGACCGGTCTCTTTAAACTCAACGCCGCCTCCGTTATCAATGTTTGGGTCAAACAAAGCGGTAACTTTCAATTTCGGATCCATTTCCTTAATCATCCGATAATAGGTAATTGCTTCCGGAATACTGCTTGTGGCAAAAAATAGCGTGAAATTTGCTGTTATGGCTGAGTGTAGTCCAGTTTTCCAATATATCCTTTACAACTGATTTGGTGTGCTCTCTGGTTTGGTACTGAACATTCGGAATATAATCCTCAATGCCTTTGATGTAATTCCCGAGTTTATCAAAGTATCCTGCCATACCGACTTGACCGGAATCCATATATTTGTAATAGATTTTGCTTTTTACAGGGTCAGAGATTGCTTCTTCTTCGGTTGCCGCTTTTGCTTTTTCCTAAGGCCACTACCTTTGCGGACATCTTTATCCTTGAAGGTTAGTACCTTATACGGATCAAAGCCGAGAACATTTTTATCACGGATACCGTCTGCGATACTGTATCTGTGAAGTTCGTTGCCAAATACTGTGGTTGTTGTGTTCATTTTTTTTTGGTTTCTTCTTGAATAGGTGTTCCTGTAAATCGAAAAATATGGCTTTCGGGAAAGTATTCTTAATGTTAATCAGCATATCTCCAAATGTGGAACGATGTGCTTCATCAACAATGAAAACGATACGCTTTTCGTTTATGTATTCAATATCACTTGATTTCAGTCCGTCGGATTCATCTTTGATATTGTTCATTTTTTGAATAGAAGTAACGATAAGAGTATCCCGCAGGGTCAGTACTTTTTAATTTTGTGATAAGTATACCGGTGTGTTTTCTGTTGCCTGTACAGACTCATTCTCATCTGCAAAACTACGGTATTCTTTTTAAGGACTGCGTGCCAAGTTCAATTCTATCCATTAAGAAAAACAACCTTATCAGCATCTTTAGAGCTTGCGATCAACTGAGCAGACTTAAAGCTGCTCATAGTTTTACCGGAACCAGTAGTATGCCATACATAGCCACCTAACTGATTGTTGCCTTCCCCTTTGGTTTTAGAAACTTTATCGGAAATAGCACTTGCCGCAAAATACTGATAACTTCGCATTACTTTTAAAAACGCCGTCAGAATTATCAGCTACCGTGTAAAAACCGATAAGCTGATGCGCCATAGGAATGGAAAGAAGCGTGGAAGCAACTTTTATCCCATTCGTTAATAGGTTCGTTATTATAATCTGCCCAATGAAAGTAATAATTCGGGTTAAATTGACCGTCAGGACCCGGATTTGCAAAATAAACGGCTTCATTAGGCTCTAGTGCAACAAAAATTTGAACCAACGAGAATAATCCGCTGAAAATACCTTCATGCGCATATTTTTCGATTTGATTGCATGCTTGGCTTACGGGTACGCCGCTTTTTCTTTAATTCGATATGAATTACCGGCATACCGTTGATCAGAAGCATTAAATCGCCACGACGGTCATTGAGCATTTTTGATTTTGTCGGAAATTTAGGCTGCTGAACAATTTGGTAACGGCTTTGACCGGCAGCGATTTCACGACGGTCATAAATTTTCAAACTCACTTCTTTTCCGAAATGCAGCGTATCGTTGGGATTATCTCTGACAATTGATACGCTTTTACCGTTGATAAATCCATTTAGCTTTAATGGTGTTCTTAAAGTTTTAATTTGCTCTAAAATTTGCGCATTTCACTATCGGTAAGGGGATAATCATTTAATCGATCAATATCTCTATTGTTCTCAAAAAGAATATTTGCCCAGTTTCGCAGTAAATCTTGTTCAGAGTAGTTGTTCAGGATTTCCTTTTCCCCAGCCTTTTTCAGATAGTATTTTAATCAAAGCCGCTTCAAAAATCCGATTCTTTATTAAAAATCATTTTTTCCTCCCTACTTTTAAAAAATTCGCTTATTTTACTCAAACAAACATCTTTTCAAGGCACGCTTTTTGAGATTTTTCAACTTTTCCAACTCACGCTGATGAAGGGTGATAAGTCGGTCGAGGTTGGTAAAATATTGTCCGATTTTTTTCTTGTTCGGCTTTTGGAGGTAGCACAACAGGAAAATCAACCAATATATTTTGGTTGAGATGTTTGATAGTTCCACCTGTCACTTTTTTATCGATATAGTCCATCAAAAATGGGGCTTTCAAATATTGAAACAGGTATCTGTCATCAACTTCTTTTTTCATCTTTGATTTCAACATTAAACACCCCTGCGTTTAGTGTGGCAGGCATCGTCAACCCCTGAATATAAGCCACTTTTCCAAGAGTTCCGTCCTTTGTTATCAGGATACTACCGTTACGGATTTGTATGTGCTTGTCTTGCTCATAACGCTCACGTTCGACGTAGTGGCAAGTATCGAAAATTCACAGCACCATCCATAAAGTCTGTTCCTGTAATCAGCATATAATCGCCACTGTCTAAAAAACTCGGAAGTCCTTAAATTCTGCCAACCTATTCTTGCGTGCATTGTAGCAATTTCGCTTAACTTCCGCTGTTCCCAAGCATCAGTAAATCCTTTAAATCGAATTTCCGGCACATTTGCTCCATTTTTCGGGAACATTTTTTCAAGCATCGATTTTTTCATATTGGTCAATTTGTCATACTTACGCTGATGACGGGTGATAAGGTGGTCGTGGTGAGTTAAATATTCTCCAATTTTTCTTTGTTCCTCAATATGTGGTATTGAATAGGCATTTCAAAAAACACAGAATCCTTAATTGAAAATCTGTCCGACCTTGCACCTGAGTCACCATTGAAATTCATAAATGAATGCCAATACTTGCTCTTGAAAAAATGTTCAAGATAAGTTGTGTCAATATCATGTGGTCTAAAAACCGTATAAAGTGGTGACATTACACCAATTCTGCCTAACTTATTGCGGTTTATCGGTCCGACAGGTGCAGAGGTTGAGATACGAGGGTTATAAACAAAATCTTCACTTCTCACGATATAATAACCACCCAAGCTACTCATCTTTGCAATATCGTGGTCAAAAAAAATCTCGTTGGCTGATTATTCCGAACTCTGCCGAGTTCGTAAAGGTTTCAATATATTGTAGTCCAACATTTTTTCTCTGTAACCTTGTCTGCAAATTCGCTTAACTTACGCTGTTCCCAAGTGTATGTAAACCCTTTGAATCTTAATGCCGGAGTGCTTGCTTTTTTTCGTCATTTTGCAAAACCTCCAAGCATTTTTTTGAATTCTTGAAGTCCCAGCATATCAGAATCAGCGCCCTCAAGCTCATCAATCATAGCAGAAAGAGCCGCTTGTGTGTCAGCGATTTCCGTTTCCACCTCGGCAAATGTAGTTTCGTATTTTTTTTTTTGAGCGTTTCAAGCTTTGAAACCAATTCGTTTACAATTCTGTCCGGCAATTTCATTAAGCTTTGAATAAGAGGCTGAATCCATTTGGCTTTCAGAAGTTCGATAACTTGCGTATCAGACAGTCCTTCGATGGTATCCTTGGTTTTAACTTCAAGAAGTCTGGTCTCTTTCTTGATTGCCGCTTTCAGTGATTTTTCCCTCTGTATTCAATGCTGCTGCTTTAAGAAGTTTTTTCTTTTGTTTCCGGTTCAATACTGTCGGATTTGAGCGCTTTCTTAATCTCAGCATTAACAAAACCGCCTTCACTTGCATAATCGCCTTCTTTTTTCTTCCTCTGTTAGTGATTCAAACAATTCTTCATATTCCGAAGCAATTTCAGAAAGACGGTTTTCTTTTTCTTTTTAATGCTACTTTATCATCGGCAAGAAGAGTGTCCTGAATTAAATCAAACGGTATTATGCGGCCTACCCATCCTTCCTGTACTTCCTGCTCTTTTCCGTCTTTCTTTTTTTAACCACCATATTGGGGTCAACCTTTTTCGTTGCTTCAAATCCCTCCGTTTGTATCATTTCTAAATCGACGGCAAGCTTAGTCCAATCATCATCAAGAAGCTGATATGCTTCATATTTATCAACCAAGGGAATATTTTTTTTAGCGTTCAAAGATGTTTAAGGATAAAACAGCTTCGGTTTTTGAAATATTAAGGGTATCCATCTTATCAATCAATTCATCATACAAATATTGATCAAAACCATTAAAGGCGGCATAGTAATTGTTTTCAAAAGACTGTATATCATTATGATCCTTGATGACCTTTTTATATCCGTGGCTGTTAATTTACAATAATCTGAAGATGTATTTTCAAATAAAGCTGATTTCAAAGATGGAAAAGCATGCCAATATTCTTTCAGTTCATCAATTTCAGACCAAGGAATACCGCCAAACATAGAAGCATAAATATCCCAAGACTCGGACGCTTCGGAAGAGTCAACATATCTCGGAATATTCAAGTTGTACTCATTATTTCTGATTTCGTCTCTGCTGACAACTTTTGAAAATTTTTCTACGCTTTCACGCTTTGTTACTACATCGACAATTCTTTTAATATCAGAAGCACGGAGCTTATTGTTCTTTCCAACCTTAATAAATCCTTTTGAAGCGTCAACGATAAGTACATCTGTATTTGTACGCTTTTGTTTCAATACCATAATTATGGTGGGGATACCTGTGCCGAAGAAAATATTCGCCGGCAATCCAATAATTGCGTCAATATGGTTTTGCTCAATTAAGTTCTTGCGGATTTCGCCTTCTTCACCCCCCACGGAACAAAAACACCGTGCGGAAGAACAATCGTCATAATACCGTCGCTCTTAATGTGAAAAAAGGTCGTGAAGCAAAAAAGCATAATCGGCTTTGCCTTTTTGGAGCGAGACCAAAACGGGCATAACGAGGGTCGGTTTCTTTGTCTTCAGGATTCCATGCCTGAGAATACGGGGGATTGGAGACAACTGCGTCTACATACAACGGGTCATAAGTACCAATCGGGTCGTTTTCATCGAAATTACACGGCCAGTCATCCTCCAAAGTATCTCCGTTGCGAGTGACGATATTATCCGGTAAAATACCACGCATAACCAAGTTCATGCGGGTGAGGTTATATGTATTCTGCTTCAATTCCTGAGCATAGTATTTTATGTTGTTCTCATTATCAATAAATTTGTGCAACACTCTTGCCGATATTGATAAGCAAAGAACCTGAACCGCTTGTCGGGTCATATATTTTAATCTCGTCCCTATCTTTCAGATGATCCGCAACAATTTCTGACATAAGCAGTGAAACTTCATGCGGAGTATAAAATTCTCCTGCTTTTTTCCCGCATTAGCGGCAAACATACTGATAAGATATTCATAGATAAAGCCTAAAACATCGTAATCCTGTTTGCCGTCCATGGGAATATCTTTAATCAGATGAATAAGATCGCTGATTGCTTTTTGACTGGGAGGCCGAACTATCGCCAAGTTTTTGAAAGTCCTGTTTGCAGAGTGTCAAAAACACCTTCAAAAACTTTTTTTGTGCGTCGGGTTAATCAGACGGCTAAATGCAGATAAGGCGTCACGTACATCTTGAACGCTGAAATCCGTCCTTTTTTCAATCCAAGTAGAAAATAAGTTTTCATAAGAAATGAAGTAACCTAAATTCTTTTGTACGCTTTCTAAAGTTTCTGTATCTTCTTCGGTAAGTTCCGGAAGGTATTCGTCAGTCCAGTCGTTCTCTTTCAGATACTTAACTTCTTTTTTCTGAAAGAAATTTATAAAAAATAAAGCCCAAGATATAATCTTTATATTCGTTGGCTTCAATTTTAGAGCGCATTTTGTTTGCTGACTCCCAAATCTTTGCTGCTAACTGTTGTTTATTCATAATTTTCCTCCGATTTTGTGATTGGAAAAAGCTATTTCTACATATTTCGTTTTAGGAAAAGGTTTGTACAATAATACGGACTTTAACTTGACCTTCTTTCCATTTTTAATACGATTTTTTTTCAATTCATAATTCAAACGGGAAACAGGCAATCCTACAACATTAAAATAGTCTCCGCATATAGATTGCACAAACAGCGCTCCCTGCCCTGAATACCGTATCCGCCCGCTTTGTCAAACGGTTCTCCGGTGTTCATATATTCCTCAATTTCCTCATCTGAAATGTTCCGGAATTTCACATCAGTTTTTTCAGTAAAGCAAAAATTCTTTTTCCATTGAAAAATTATTGATACTCCTGTATAAACACTGTGAGTTCTGCCAGAAAGCGACCGAAGCATTTTCCCTGCACTCTTTACAGTCATGAGGTTTTTCCAAGAATAATATTTCCCGCAGTTACTACAGTATCACAGCCTATAACTAGTTCATCAGATTTTTTAACTACAGAATTTGCTTTTTTGACGCTAAATACTCCGCAAAGAAGTTCATAATTTATTGCTGACGGAATATTTTCCTCAATCTCAGACGGTCTGATAATAAATTCATCGAAAATCAATTTCATTAATTCTTTTCTTCTTCGGAGAAGACGATGCAAGTATAATATCCATATAAAATCCTTACTTTAAAAGTTTTTTAATAAGCAAATCCTTACTCATGTTACCCGAAATAATAATTTTTCTGGTTATCAGTGCAGTTTCTGCTTTCAATTTTCCATTAATTAGTTTTTCCAAATTGGATTTAGAAATTTTTACTGACAAATCCCTATCATTATATTCGTATGGTTCTATTGAAAATTCTCCATTTAAAACCTCCATATAAAAAACTCCACCAGGTATATCTGTAAGTTCTATCTGTACAGCAAATTTATCCGGAAACGCAGACAAATCAGGATTCGGATATTTATTCTTAATAAATTCAATAATCGACATTACACGTTCATCAGCCATGTTAATTCTCCTTTAATAGTATATAATATATATATTTTTTAGCATATTTTTCAAAACAATGCAATATATATGCTTTTTACTACTAAATTTCTCATTGTTATAACAATTTGTTAAATATGCACAAAAAACTGCAAAAACTGCAAAAAAATTTAAAATATTTTAACACAAGTTTTAGCAAAATGGGGTTTTGTTAACAGTTTGTTAACAATTTGCTAAAAACTGTATGTTATAATATAAACATAAATAAAAGGGGCAATTATAAATAAAAAAACCGAAAGGATGATTAAGGATGATTAAGAAAAAACTTATCGGTAGAATCAAAGCCGCAGTTGTAAGTGCAGCTATGATAGCTACCACATTTATTACGCCTTCATTAACAACATTTAGCAATGTAACTGCAGCAACAATTTCTGTGAACAAAAAACCTTCACAACATCTGAAAGCACCGCAGAAACTGCACCAAACAAAGCAAAAATCCCGCTTTCAGGTATAGGTAACGCTTCTACAATTAAACTTAACTTTACTACTTCTTTTTACTGGTACTCCAACAATCGGTATTTACGGTTGGGAAATATCTGAAGATCCATGGTGGGCGGATGATAAACAGGAAGCAAAAAACCTAATGTAAGCGGCGGAAAATTCTCTGTTTCTTTCAACTATTCCGTCAGAAGTAAAGGCAAAGTTAAGACAGTCGGAGTCGGAGTATGGTATCCAAAAGACGGTACTACATTCACTCTCACTTCAATTGAAACAGATCTTTGCCGTTGGTCCTACCCCAGGCGATGATCCAAATATTCCAACTTCAAATAACCCCATTAACGGCTTGCACATTTGTTGATAATAAAGATGGTACAGCTACAATTTCTTCAACTTTGACAGCTGAAATTGAAGGTGATATAAATTATCTTCTTACTCTCGGATATGACGAAGATTATTATGATCCTACTCTAAATCCTGAACGACAGACGAAGAAAGACAAGCGTTTTTAGACGGTACTGCACCAATTAATTCACACAAATTCAAATTTTCTGAATTCGGTATTGAAGATATTACTAACGTTAAGTTCCAGTCATTTAACTACATAATTGAATCTGATACTGATCTTAAGCAGTTTATGTACGGCGGCGGCATCAATGTAAGACAGGGTTTCTCCTGGCTGATACCGAATACTCTAAAGGCAAGAATGGTTACTGGTATAACGATCAGGGTGAAGAAGACATAAAAAGAATTTGGAGACAAATTTGAAATTGACGATTACGGTAAAGGCTATACAGCAACAAATGCTGGTCAATATGTAGAAATTGTATGGGACGTTCCAGTCAGCGTTCAGGAATATGTGACAAAAGTGAAAGCGACGCAGTCGGTTTCCAGTATTGGTACGGCGCTAACGGTGAAGATGAAGAAACATATGAACCTATTAAAATTGAATCTGTTAACCTTACAGGAGCTTCATGTACATACACAAGAACCATGACTGTTCCTTACAACAAAACTATTACAAAAACTTCAAATAAATCTCACATCCGGAAGCGATGCAACAAATCAGACAAAGCTTTCTATTGCTGATTTAAATCTCGGTGAAAGAGATAAGATTTCCGCAATTAAGTTTACAGTAACTTCTGCAACAGATCTTCATAAAGCTTACATCAGGCGTTGGCATTTCTGTAAGCGAAGACAATGTAGTAGCAGACAAAGGTTGGTATCAACCATCAAATATCGTTGTTCTTGACGGCGGTAAAACAGCAGAAATCATGTGGATCCTTCCGGAATCCATTAGAGATGATGTGTATAAGGAAAATGGAGAAGTAATGTTTGGTTTCTGGTACGGCGGCGATAAGGAAGGTACAGAAGTAAAAAGCGTTACTCTTAAATCTGTTGATTACTACACATATATATCACAAGAAAACGAGCTAATTGTTGATCCCGCTGAACTTGAACTTGAAGTGGACGAAACAAAAGCAACTTTTAATGTAAATGTAGATGGCTGTACATTCAGTTCAACAAATATAAATGTTGCTATTGTTGATAAAAACGGTAATGTAACGGGTATTGCGCCGGTACAGCAACTATCACAGTTACAACTCCTGAAGGACAGGAATTTATAGTTAATGTAACAGTAACAAAACCTGTAGTTACAACAGCTGTTTTCAACAACACCGGTCGTTACTACTGTTACTACAGCAGTTACAACTACCGTTGATCCTGATTCAATAATCGATTGGAACAGAGTTCTTTATGGTGACGCTAATGTAGATGGTGAGGTTAATTCAACTGATATTGTTGTATTAAATAAATATTTAATCAGCAACACAATGTATTCACTTCAAAATGCAACTGCAAAAAGAAAACTCTAATACTGTATATGATGAAATATTAGATACAAAAGGGATTCTATTGCTATTATTAATTACGTCCTACAATTAAACACATTAGATGATTTAGGTCCGGCAGATAAACCTGATAATGAATTTTATTCTAAAAAAATAAATTAAAAGCGACTAAGATAACTCTTAGTCGCTTTTTTATTAAGCATTAATACAATAAAGACCGGTGTATAGTTGTTCTGTACACCGGTTCATTATTCCATCTTGGTTTTTTATAAATTTATTTATAAATCCTTACACGTTCATATGGATTTTCACATTTCATAAATTCTGACATCAGGCAAACTCCCCGTTCCACCGTTTTCAAGCGGTTCATTAAAGTTATTTTCCGAAATACCTCCTATCGCAAAAACAGGAATATCAACACTTTCACATACACCCCTGAAAAATTCAATTCCTCTGGGAGGAACACCTTTTTACAATCGGTTGCATAAATATGTCCGGCAATAAGATAATCAGCGCCCAGTTTCTGTGCTGTTTCAGCTTCTTCTGCGGAATGAACCGATACTCCTACTCGTTTTTATAAAAAGACGGTCTTCCCTGTTCCATTAGTTCTTTGCATAGTAAGATGAACATTTTCAATTCCCAGCTCCAAAGCTATTTCCGGACGATTCAATGCAAGTATTTTTTTTATATTCGTTATTCTCTTCAATAATTTCTTTCGCAAGATCACAGTACTCATCATCACTCAGATCCTTTTCACGAAGTATTACTTCAAAAGGTTCGGCAGACAGGATTTCACGTACTCGCAATACAAAAAAATTATCTGTACAAAAGCTTTCTGTTTGTTACCGCAATAACCATATATTACACTCTCACATAATCGGTAAAAACAGGCTGAAGTCCCTTATCAAACAAAGAGCGTCTCACTTCATCAACGCTTCTAGGATCAGATATTTCAAACTGTTCGTCTCCCTTTTTGTTCATTATCTCCATGACCGCCGATACCTACTTTAACGCCTGCTGAAATTTTTGTAGCCGCAAGTCCAACTACATTGTCTCTGAAACCGGCACGTTCACGAGTTGAAATTGTAATTCCTGCATAAGGCATGAAAATCCTATACGCCAGCATTACCTGTAAAAGCTGAGTTTCATGAACATCGTTCGGATTATTTTCCGCATTGTTTATATATGGGCGCAGTCTGGGAAGAGAATATGATATCTCTGCCCATGGATATTTTTTTCTGAATCATATATGCATGAAGTCCTGCCGCATAAGCGTCTTTTCGGAAGTTGCTAAGTCCAAGAAGAGAACCAAATGCAACACCTCTCATACCGCCCATTAATGCACGTTCCTGCGCATTAAAACGATATGGGAAAATTCTCTTTGCTCCCCTTAAATGTACTTCCTCATATTTTTTACAGGATTATAAGTTTCCTGATAAACGCTTACAAAATCCGCACCCGCTTCCTGATCAGAGCATATTCATCGGAATTCATAGGATAAACCTCAATGCCTATAGTTGAAAAATATTTTTTTGCAAGTCTTACAGCGTCTGCAATATATTCAACTGGAGAAGCAGTTTTTGACTCTCCTGTAAGCAGAAGAATTTCACGAAGTCCGGTTTCTGAAATAGTTTTGTACTCCGCTTCAATTTCATCCATTGTAAGCTTTCCTCTTTTAATTTTATTAGAACAGTTGAAACCACAGTAGATACAGTAGTTTTCGCAGTAATTTGCAATATAAAGAGGCGTAAACATACACACTGTATTACCGAAATGCTTTTTGCAGTTTCAGTCTTTGCACGCTGTGCCATCTGCTCAAGCATTGGTTTCTGCTGCCGGTGAAAGCAAAACTGCTAAATCTTCTGTTGTGAGACTCTCCTTTGACAGTACGTTGCGGACATCCCATGCAGTATATTTTGAGTAATCATATTTATCAGTCATTTCAAGAACCTTGTTCATGATACTATGATCAATCTGCTCCATACCTTCCTGATATTCCATATGATTGGTTTCACGAATTTTTATCATAATTTATCAATCCTCAAAAATCCCGTAAGAGGACTTGAAGCTTCTGCCTTATGCTCCAACACACGTCCCATACCGGCAAGATAAGCAAGTCTTCCTGATTCAACAGCAAGCTTAAACGCAGAAGCCATTAACCCTACATTTCCGGCAGTTGCAACAGCAGTATTTGCCATAACAGCAAAGACAGCCCATTTCCATTGCTTCACATGCCTGTGACGGACGTCCGATTCCGGCATCGACAATTATAGGAAGTTCGATTTCTTCAATAAGAATTTTTATAAAGTCTTTTGTTACAAGTCCTTTGTTACTGCCAATTGGCGAGGCTAAAAGGCATTACTGCTTTGCCGCCCCTGCTTTTACAAGTTCTCTCGCTTTGCATTCAGATCAGGATACATATAAGGCATTACAATAAATCCCTCGTCCGCCAGCATCTGAGTTGCTCTGATCGTTTCATAATTATCCGGCAAAAGATATTTAGTGTCACGAATAACTTCGACTTTAACAAAATCGCCGCAACCCAGTTCTCTTGCAAGTCTTGCGATTTTCAGCGCTTCTTCAGCAGTTCTTGCACCGCTTGTGTTAGGAAGAAGTGTTATTCCCTCAGGAATATAATCTATAATACTGTCACTGCTTCCGGCATCTGCACGGCGCACTGCAATAGTTGCCATTTCCACTCCGGCATTTTCAATAACCGTTTTTTGTCATATCCATTGAAAACTTTCCCGAACCCAAAATAAAACGGGAATTAAATTCATGTCCTCCGATAATAAGCTTATCATTATTCATCTTCTTTACTCCTCTCACGACTCTTCATTTTCCATAATAAGCCGCAGTATCATATTAGCCTGATGTCCTGCACAGACTGAAACTCTCGGCGCCATAAGACCGTTTCAGGTCCGGCTTCTGCTTCACCGTCTCCGCAGATATACAGATTTTTCATTATTTTTTTAGTTACTATTCTATTAGAACTTTCAAATCCTGCCATTCCCGAACCGCCTACCAGTTTTTTTTTTTCAGGAAAATCAGAAAGGACTCTTTCAGTAAGCATAGCTTTAGTTTCAGGATTATCAAAAGCCTCACAGATTATATCACAGTCACTAAGAAGTTTTGTACTATTCTCATTTGTAATTTTTATTGTTTCACAGCAAACTTCAATAAAAGGATTTATTCTTTTGATCTGCTCTTTTTAAAGCATCTGTTTTAAACATACCCAGATGTTCAACATAATAACTCTGTCTGTTAAGATTACTTGGCTCAACAATGTCAAAATCAATTAGTTTCAGATACCCCACACCCGTTCTGGCGAGAGCATTACTGCAATATTTGAGCCAAGTCCGCCTAGTCCGCATACGGCGACTCTTGCTTTTTACTGTATCGTGAACTTTAGGCGTATGTCTTGTTTGCCATAAGACTTTCCAACTCTTGCTTAGGAGGCATAACTCCTTTTTTTGATAATGCTGACAATATCTCCGTCTTTGACAGTTAAATTATCAGATGTCTGAAAACCGTTTAAAATAGTAATACATGCGGAATCAAAATATTTATCACGGATCTCAAATAATCTCAAATACTGCGTTTCAAACGGCTTACCATTAAGTATAATTTTCATCAGCCACCACCCACAAAACTTACGACTTCAAGACTATCATTATCATTTATTAACGTTTTATCATATTCTGCCTTTGGAACAATATCTCCATTTTTCATTACCGCAATTTTCAATAGATTAAATCCCTGATCCTTCAAAATACCCGACAGAATTGTTTGAGTTTCAAGTTTAATTTCTTTACCGTTTATTTTCATATTTCCTCCTTTTATTCCTCAAAAGACAAAAAAAAAGGGTTGCACCGTGGTGGTGCACCCTTCAATTCCTGAGATTACAATATAAAAATTTACATAGTTATTATATCAGTTTTTTTAAGCTTGTCAAGTATTTTTTTATTAAAACCAGTTTGGAATTTTCAAATGTACCGGCATACCGTTTTCCATAAGAACATTTACTTCTCCCTGAATAAGCGGCAGGAAATAATCCAGAGCAAAAAGCTGTAACATTATTGCCTTGATTATTTATCCATTCCTTTGGAAACAGTCTTTCCTTATTGGCAACTTCCTTTGCATCTACAGTAACAATTTCCGAAAAATAAGGTCTGTCGCTGATTCTTTTAAATGCCATCATTTTACCAGTCTCGCCTTTTACGGCTGCCTTTACTGCTTCTTCACCTATTTTTACTGATTCGTCTACATCAGTTTTTGAAGCCATATGTGACGCACATCTCTGCATTACATTAAGTTCGATCGAACGAACCTTACAGCCAATTTCTTTTCTGACAATATTTTCAAGACATTTTCCTATTCCCGATAAATATTTATGACCGAATGCATCATCGTGTCCCGATTGGAATTCTTCAGCAGCATACTCCCCCGTCACTAAGTTTTAATCCTTCCGAAACAGCAACAACAACAGCGTTATGCTCCACTAGCATTCTTTTTTTACATCTTCAAGAAATCTTTCAACACTAAATGGCGTTTCGGGTAAATAAATAAGATGCGGAGCATTTTCATCATTTGCTTTTAAGAACACAGGTTGAAGCTGTAAGCCAGCCTGCGTCACGTCCCATAATCTCCACAACAGTTACAGATTTCACACTGTATACAGAGCTATCCCCTTGCAATTTCCTGCACTGTTGCCGCAACATATTTTTTTGCAGCTGAACCGAATCCGGGGAGTATGATCTGTACACATAAGGTCATTATCAATGGTTTTAGGAATACCGATAACTTTTTACATTAATATTGTTTTTTTCTT
>VOFK01001410.1_pt1 | contig 40114 bp, 54 predicted proteins | sample 5384121 | NCBI WGS metagenome assembly VOFK01 (sample SAMN12384730, study PRJNA508395) | human gut metagenome | isolation source: healthy gut J | host: Homo sapiens | reverse complement strand
GGCACAGAGAACCTGCGCGTTGTGTATGGTTGGCGTTATGGCGTTCCTCATCGTGTTCTGCCTTCTCCCGGCATCCACAAACCCTGTTGTCCTTATGCTGGTGCTTGCCTGCATCGGTTTCTTCCTCTATGGCCCTCAGGCTCTCATCGGTGTCGTGGCGTCCAATCAGGTGACCCGTCGTGGAGCTTCCTCAGCCAACGGAATCATCGGCTTCGTGACTTATCTCAGCCCTATCATCTCCGGATTCGTGTTCGGCCACATCGCCGACAACCCTAAGTTCGGTTGGGAAGGGGTGTTCAAGATCATGATATTTGTCGCCGCTCTCGGTCTTGTCACCTTGCTGACCCTCTGGAACAAGAAGACTGACGGCTACGCTGAAAACCAGGAGTAAGAGGTTACTTCTGAATATTCATAAAAAAAACTACCGCCGCGAAGTTGTGATCCTTCACGGCGGTTTTTATATTCAATGAATATCTCCCTATTTCGCGTCGAACGCGAAGATGTGCGCCTGTTCGGCTCCCCATGTGGATGTCACCACGAGACGCAGTTCCTTGGCCTTGACAGGCTCGTCGAATTTGATGTGCCTGAGGCGGAGGTAGTTGTCGGTGTCCTCGTAGAGGGTGATCCACTCGTTCTTCACCTTGGCTTCGACCTTGAAACCTTTCGCCATCATCTTAGGCATCTCCACGCGCTCTGTGGTGGCTTCAAGCTTGCGCATCCTCTTGCTCCTGTACTTGAAGTCGGAGTCGAAGATGATGCGGACACCGGTCAGTTCCACAGGCTTTTTCCAGCTATAAACGATGCTCTCGTCGCCCGGGGCCACCCACACGCCGTTGTCCTCTCCGTCCCATTTGCGGTCGATTCCGTTGCGAAGAGGCAGGTTCGAGTCGGCTGTGGTTGCGGACATCGTGAGCTCTGATGGCTTTCTCCACCTGTAAGGCAGCATGCTGTCATCGTCCTCAAGCATGTCCTGAAGCTCGGCGATGTGATCCTTGCGAACTCCGGCCGGGGTTGTGCCGTATTTGATCGCGAGTGCGGCTCCGGTTCCGGCAGCCTGTCCGAGAAGGGCGCAGGTGGACATCACTCTGGTTGAGGACAGTCCCATGTGTGTGGCGGAGATGTCACGTCCGGCGAACATCAGATTCGGCACGTTGACCGAATAGAGGCACGTCGAACGGGATACCGAAACGTTCCGGAGTCGTGTGCTCGACCGAGAATATTCCTTTTCTGTGGAAAGCGTCCGGATGGTGGTTGTCCAATGTCCATCCTCCGTAGGCGATAACGTCCGGGAAATGTCCTCCGGACATCACGTCGTTCTGGGTCAGGATGTGAGGGCCGATGTAGCGGGTGGACTCACGCTTGCCCGGAAGCGAGCCGATCCAGTCGAGGTCGTAGTTCTTGCAACGGCCGTCAGGGTTGTTTTTCATGTATTCCCAGACACCGTAGGCGATGCGCTTGAGCTCGTACTGGATGTCGTTGGCGTCGAAGATCGTGTTCAGGTTGCCGCCGAACTCGATCCACCAGAAGTTGTTGTCTTTCGGGTAAGGCTTCTTGTAGTTGAACTTCACTCCCGGGATTGTGGACTTAGGCTTGTCGTAGTTGAAGTCATCGTCCGTGAAATGGTAGGCCCATTCGGGAGCGGTGAACGGATGATCCTCGTCTGTCTTGCGGAGCTGGAGCAGGATGGAGTTGCCCATTGTCTTCGCGTCCCCGCCCTCGTCAAGGAAGGTCTCGTCAAACTCGCTTGGCAGCTCGCGTCCGTGGCGGTATTTCGCTCCGGAGAGACGTAATATTCCATCACCGGTGCAGTCGGCGAAGATTGTACCTTTTATAAGGTATCTGGTGTAGGCGTTGATGTTCCATGCCTTCACGGCGGCGATCCTGTCACCGTCCATCACGACATCCTCGACTGACGTGTTGAGGAGAAGCTTGATGTTCGGCTCCATCACCACTGTGGAGTAGATGGCGTCATCCCAAAGGGTGTAGCGGAGGAGCGGGTTGAAGCGGAAGTTCCTCATCTGCATTTCCTCAAGCAGACCGGCCTCGGCGTTCTGGTCGCCCTTGGCTCCGACTATTCCCATCCTGACTTCGCTGGAGGCGTTTCCGCCGAGAACAGGCCCCTGTCCTGCACGAGAATCACGGTCGCTCCGTGCCTTGCCGCGGACACGGCGGCGCACACTCCGGACAGTCCGCCACCGGCGACAACGATGTCTGCGCTCAATTCCACATCCTTGATTGTCTTTGCGTTCTGCTCTGTCAGCATTCCCTGGGCATAAGCCGTCGTAGAGGTCAACGGCATCAAAACCGCCGCTAACGCTCCGGCAATAATAGAGAATGATTTTCTTGTCATTTTTCGTCAGTGTTATTTTCCCTCAAAATTAGCCAAAATATCGCTATGAGACAATTATTCCGCCATTTTTCGTAACTTTGCATGATGACCGACCAATGTCGGTGAATTAACTACAGTAACGTGCCGACGCATTTTGCCTGATGCTGAATACGCCGGCGGATAAAGTCAAGAAATACAATGAAAACAGCAATTCAGTTCGGAGCGGGAAACATCGGCCGTGGATTTATCGGTGCCGTGCTTTCAAAATCAGGCTATCAGGTAGTGTTTGCGGATGTCAACAAGGAAATAGTTGACAGGATCAATGCGGACGGGCAATATACCGTGCACATCAAGGATGTTGAGAGCGAGGATATCCTCATCTCTGGAGTCTCTGCCGTGGATTCGTCAACGGACGCCGTGGTGGAGAAGATCAAGGAGGCGGAGTTGATCACGACAGCCGTAGGTCTCAGGATCCTCCAGTTCATCGCTCCGGCTATCGCCAAGGGAATCATCGCCCGCAAGGATTCCGGAATAGAGGCTCCGCTCAACATCATCGCGTGCGAGAACGGGCTCATGGCGTCCTCACGTCTCAAGGAGGCTGTATATTCCCATCTGGACGAGGCCCAGAAGACTTGGTGCGTGGAGCACGTCGGTTTCCCGGACTGCTCGGTTGACCGCATCGTCCCTCCGGTGAGGAGCGAGAATCCTATCGATGTCGCCGTGGAGAGATTCTACGAATGGAATGTGGAAGAGAAGGCTTTCGTCGGTCCGGCTCCAAAGGTTGAGGGAATGAATATGGCCGATAACCTTCTGGCCTACATCGAGAGGAAACTTTTCACTCTGAACACCGGTCATGCCATCACCGCATACCTCGGCAAGATGAAGGGCTGCACGACAATCACAGACAGCATCGCTGTTCCTGAGGTTTATGAGACCGTTCATGCTGCCATGCAGCAGAGCGGCGAGGCTCTCGTGAAGCAGTTCGGTTTCGATCATGAGGCTCACTTCAAGTACATCGAGAAGATCATCGGACGTTTCCGCAACCCTTATCTTCAGGATGACGTGAACCGCGTGGGACGCGAACCTATGCGCAAGCTCTCCCCGGATGACAGACTTGTGAAGCCGGCCATGACCGCCAAGAGTTTCGGTCTTCCTTACGACAAGATTCTGCTCGGTGTCGGAGCCGCCTTGCATTTCGACAATCCAGAGGATCCGCAGAGCGTCCAGATGCTCGACCTGATCAAATCAAAGGGACTTGAGGCGGCGGTTTCCGAGATCACCGGAATCAATGCCGGGGACCCGATGGTCGCTGAGATCGTCAATGCCTACAAAAGGAAGTGGAAAGAATATAATCGGCTGCTTTTTGCGTGAATATTCAAATCACATGAAACGCATATTATCATTCTTGCTGCTGGTCGGCATCGCTGTGGCGTCAGGTGCACAGGTGAAGGTAAACTGCGGCCCTTATCTGCAGAATGTCACGGAGGACAGTTTCACGGTGGTCTGGACCACGAACGGGCCGGCTGTAGGTTGGATTGAACTGGCTCCGAACGACGGTACGAATTTCTACAATGTGGAGAGACCTAAATATTTCGACCTCAGAGGAATGGGCAGGAAGCCGATCGGTACGCTCCACAAAGTCACGGTCTCCGGCCTGAAGCCAGGCGCCACATACAGTACCGCGTGATGTGCCAGGGCGTTCTCGCAGGAGAACAGAGCCAGAATCCTCTACGACGAGGGTTACAGGCTGGATCTGAAGAAAGGCCTACCACCAATGTCTTCGACATTACTGTATCCGGCGCCGAAAAAGTGGCCAATATTAAAAACAGCAGCGGATTCGGCAACGAAAGAGATTTTAGACAAAAACGCCGAACGCTGCAATTTTCAAATTATAAGAGATAAAATCATTTATCCGGCGGTTTGACGGTAGTCGAATGTCGCCCCATAATGCTGCGTCGCTTCGTTCCATTCCGATAAGTTTAAGCTTAAGTGGCATAGAGATCGCAATAGTAACATAATACTCCTAGAGGTTCGCTCGAAGGATCTCAACCAAATCAGCGTATCTCTGAAGCCTTTTGCGTGCTATTTGCGACACGGGCAGTGGACAAGAAAAATGCAGAGATACAGGAGCGGTTCATTTCTCCCGTGACGCACCTCCGGTCATGCCTCTCTGGAGGATATGGTGGGATTGTTTCCTGAGGCGACAGCTTTTCGGGTTTCGCAGCCCGCTGCGTCCGGCCCTTCCTGGCAAACCGATTTAAGCATAACCGAATGAAAACGACATCGATCACAGCCCGGCTCATTTACCGCGCCGACAGCGAGGGGCTGCCGCGCACTTATTATTCAGGTGATCCACCGCCGTCGCCGCAGTATCCTGACCACCCGTACCGGTTGCGTCCTGAGGTGAATCGGACGCGCAAGGCGCGCCAGCAGTGAACCGCACTCAAATCCCGCCGCACGCTGATCCGCGAGGCGAACGAATGCAAGTTGCACTTCGTACCGAAGCATTATTGCGCTGTCTGCGCGCGCGTCTGGCAGCCTCCGGAAAACCTTATACGGCATCGGACATCACGGAACATACAGGTCGGGCAACGACAACCGCACGTGGAAGCTTTCGCGAAACAACTGGCATCCGATCTCGAAGAGGCAGGGCGCTTTTGGCACAGCCCGCTCATACCGTTCTCTTGCGAGTGCGTAAGGAGCAAATTCGCGGCACAGTCCCGTTATCGTTTTTCAACTCGACGAACACACGGTCTTTGCCTTTCGAGAATACCTCGAACGGCGCGGCAACCGTCGCAATACCGTTTCGTTCTATCTGCGCACCCTGCACGCCCTTTTATAATCCGAGCCCGGCGGTGCGGCTATGCCCGACACACCGTAACCCCTTTCCGAGGTATCGTTCAAACCGGCCTGAACCCCTGAAACTGGCCGTACCCCGAAGCCTGCTGCGAACCCGCCGGCAGGATTTCGGGGAGAGCGAACTGAACGAAGCCCGCGATATGTTTTCTGTTCAGTTTTTTTTATGCCCGGGGATGTCTTTCGTGGATATGTGTTACCTGCGGAAAACGAAGGTTTGGAACGAAGCGCTGCACTACGAACGCCAAAAAACGCATCAGGTGTTCAGCGTAGCCCTTACGCCGCAGCTCCGGGAGATCATCTCCCGTTACAACGATCCGGCCTCCCCCGTGGGTGCTGCCCTGCATGCAGCGCGGAATGCTCTCTTCGGCGAACAAACAGGAAGATGAACGGCGACGTGCCGCCTGCGTCGCTGTATAATTTCTACTGTATGGCGCTCCGTTATTACCTCACGTTGCTCAAAGATTTCCCGGCGGCTGGGCTGCCGGAATCTGACTTTCAATGGCGCGCCATACATGGGGCCACCGAGGCTCGGAGTATGGGCGTTCCCACACCGCATATCAGCGAAGGACTGGGCCACACTTCGGAACGCACCACGCGCATTTATCTGGCAAGTCTCGACAGACAGACCGTGGACGAAGTGAACGAAAGGGTTACGAAACTGTAATGGGAAAAATAAATTGCCCGACCGATATAAGCCTTAATTCGCTATGCAAAGCGAATTACGTCTGATTTCATATACTTGCCGTCAACAAACAGACAAAATCGGACTATTTCGAAATTACGATGCAAAAATATGGATTATCTGCATCTTGTGCAAGAAATATCATCAGAAATAATCTTTTATACGCTCTATGTAGGATGTCTTTTATGATTGTAAAGCCATTTTTCACGCTATTGCTGTTTTATCGTATCATGTTCTGCCTGAAATGTCAAAACGCACATTTGCCGAAGATCTATCCGCCCTAGAACATATTACAAACGGTTCCGGGGCTTCTTTTTGTCGAATCCTGCACGGACAGAGAACGAATGCTTTACTGTTTCCAGCATATTGTTGCACTGCAATCGGGTTTACAGCCAACATCTTGCCTCCGTATCAGCTATCTGTGAAAACCGGTTCGCTCCGATAAAACAAATCCGATGATTATATATGCTGTAAATCAGCTTACTCCATTCGATAATTCCTCGATTATTTCGCTTTTGCATAGCGAATTGCAGTACAGGCAGGCAATCTGCCTTTCGTTACGTTGCGGAGTGTAAGGCATAATCGGGCTGTTCCCAAGACCCGGTCAAGCCTGTAAATGAAGAGAAAACCGCATATCCTGTACATTGTTTTCTGCCTGTGCTTCATAGGTACGGGAGTGTTTCGTACCGCTCATGCACAGCATGCGGGTATCAAAACCAACCTGCTGTATTGGGCGACTACTACACCCAACGTCGGGCTGGAATGGCGGCTTGCCCCGCGATATACGCTGTCCGCCACCGTAGGCTACAACGCCTTCAATTTCCCGAACCACACCGATGCCAACGGCGTCGCTGTCAACCCTAAGCTGCACCACTGGCTCGTCATGCCCGAAGCCAAATACTGGTTCTGCCGGGTTTCGAGCGCCACTACATAGGTTTTCACGCCCTTTTACGGCCAGTACAACGCCGGAGGTATGAAGTTCCCGAAATTCCTCGAAGACGCCCGTTACGACGGCTGGGCTGCGGGCGCAGGCCTGAGCTACGGCTATCAGTGGGCTCTCGGCAAACGATGGGGGCTGGAAGCATCCATCGGCGCGGGCTATATCTACCTGCGTTACTACAAATACGATTGCGGAGCCTGCGGCGACAAACAGGGCAATTACCGCCAGCATTGGTTCGGGCCTACGAAAAGCCGCGGTATCATTCATTCATCTATTACATCCGGTAGCCATGAAACATTTGACGATCATAATCGGGCTGTTGTTTTTCAGCCTGTTCGCTACGATGCAACGTGCCGGAGCGCAGAGACAGGACTCCGCAGCAGCCGAACAGAAAGACCGCCCTTATCCGTCGGTGCACTATTTGGCTGAGCCCCTGCGCCCGGTGGCGGGGCGACAGCCTCGAAGTGCGTTTTTCGGGCGAGGTAGCCGGACGGCTCAAAGGTTCGGAATCGCTGCATCTCATTCCCATATATATTTCGGGTAGCGATACCATCCGCTATCCGGAAGTCGGATATTTTACCTCTTCGGAAGCGAAATACTACAAACGACGGGAGGCCTTGTCGGATACGAAAACGGACGGGACTGTTCGCGTTCTCGACCGCAAGGGCATAGCGAAGTCGACTACCGGGAGAGTATGCTCGTCCCGCAAACTTTGCGGGGCGCGCGTACAACTGCAACAGCTCCTGCATACCTGCTGCGAAAAGCGCCTGCTGGCTTCGGAAGCAATCGCCGTTCCGGGCGTTGCCGTCACGGTGCCCGATACGGTCTATACGACCGTTGCCGGGCATGCTGCCATTTCCGGTGGCCGCCGTGAGCGTGCCGCTGTTCGAGACGAACGTAACCTTCGTCCAGCCCAAGCCGGAGGCGGTCAAGGAGCGCACGGCCACGGCCACCGTCCGTATTACCTACCCGGTGAACGATTGGAGGGTCTATCCCGACTTCGAGAACAACCGGCAGGAGTTGTCGCGTATCGACAAAATCCTGTCGCCCGTGGCCACCGATACGGCGACCTACCGCATCCTTTCCGCCTGATTACGGGTTATGCTTCGCCGGAGGATACCTACAAGCATAACATGGTGCTCTCCGAGCAGCGCGCCGGCGGTACTGCGCGACTATCTGCACGGGCGCTACGGTCTTCTGGCCGAAAAGTCACGGCCGAGGGCAAGGGCGAGGGACTGGGGCAGGGTCTGCGCGGAAGCGGTCGGACGGAGCGACATGAAGGCTAAAGACGAAGTGTTGGACATCATCGACACTTACGACATTTTCGACGGGCGTGAAAAGCTCCTGATGGATCTCCGCGGCGGCGATCCTTACCGATATATGCTGGAACATATTTTCCCGCCGCTGCGGCGTATGGAGATGCGGATCGACTACCGCGTGCGGGCCTTCGATCCGGAGGAAGCCGGGGAGCTGATCGGCCGTCGTCCGCAGGATTTGAGCCTGCAGGAGATGTACGAGGTAGCGCAGGCCGAGAACGACGACCGCACGATTGTAAGACAGCGCGATGCTTATGGCCGTGAGTACGACATCGCCGTGCGCTATTTCCCGGATGACGACATTGCCAACATCAACGCTTCGTCGGCCGCATTGGTGGGGGGATCTGGAACTGGCGTGGGTGTGTCTGGGCCGCGTCAGGGAGAATCCGCTGGCGGCCAATAACCTCGGCGTATACCATTGGCTGTGCGGGAAGATCGGGGAGGCCGAAGCCTACTTCGAAAAGGCCCGGGCGACCGATCCTCAGCGGGCCGCCTACAACCTCGAACAGCTCCGCAAGTGGAAAGAGGAATTCGGGGATGAGGCCGAAGCAGGAATAGATAACGTAAGCGAATAAAGGGATGCGGGCCCGGGATGAGAACGGGGCCGGACGCAGCATAACGACAGGAACAGACGCAGACACGGGAACAGCCGGGCGATGCGGAGGCGACGGATCACAGCGACGCACGGCAGGCTGAAAAAACGATGAGATGGACGGCACGACATATCATACACCGCAGGGCGGCGATGCTGGCAGGCTCCGTTGCGGGGCTCTGCCTCGCTGTTGTGTGCCTGCTCTCTGGAGGACGACCGGGATATCTGCTGCGGGAATATTCGCATGGAGATCAGATACGTCCCCTACGGCGTCGAAGAGCTCGCGACCTATATCCGCTCGCTGCGTCACTTCGTCTTCGATGCCGGGGGCCGTTTCGTGCGGGGAGATTCCCTCCGGAGAGCCGATCCGATGTTGCGTTTTTCGCTTCCCGTCGGCGACTACACGCTGCTGACGCTGGGCAACGCCGAAAGTCCGCTGGCGTTCGAAGCCGGCGACCGGACGCTCGCGACACTCGAAATGGAACTGGCGGGCCTCACGCCCTCGGGCGAATACCTCGATGCCGACGAATTGTATTGGGGCGTGTGCCGCATGCATGTGGACGGATCGCGACAGCAGACGTTTACGACCTACATGAACAATATCCACTGCCACCTGCATGTCAAGGTCATGTGGCACAATATGCCGGAAGATGTCGGAGCGTACCCGTATGGAAATCGGGCAGGTTCCCGTGGGGCTATTCGCTCTGCCCCGACCGCTGTCATACGGTGGGCGACAAACTCATTCCCGCAGGCAACGGAAAGTTGGCGACCCATGTGGAGCGCACGCCCCTCAAGGCGCAGGAGTTGCGCGGGGAGTTCGTCACGATGCGCTATACCGCGGAGCATATTCCTGTCTTCCGGCTTTGGTTCGGCGACAAGGCCGTTACGGAGCCTATCGACCTGCGACGGGCTTTCCGGACGTGGGGGCTGGAATCCCGACGCTGCGGCCGTCCAGGAATACCGCATCCAGCTCACGCTTTTGCCGACGGCAGCGTGGAGGTGCGCCCGTGGATCGCCGCCGATGTCGAAGACTGGCAGGACGGAGGAACATTCAACTTTGACCGGGGCGGATGAATACGATAATGATTGATACGATAATTTTTTAATGATTTTTTATGTTAAAGTAATGAAACGAATCTGTTTGCAGGCTTTTATCGGAATGATAACGGCCTGACGGCCGTGTCGTGTTCCTCGGAGCCCGCGGCCTGCGGATGTGGAGACGACGGAAGCACCATTCCCGTGAGCTTCACGATGAACACCCCGGCGGGGGAAGCCGTCCCCTACGGCACTACGCGCGCCACGCACGACGAGGCCGAGTGGACGATCCACCGCCTTACGCTTTATGTCTATTCGGTCGATGACGCCGGCAGGGGACTTTCCTGCGCCGCTATGCCACGGATGCGTCGGGCGATCAGGCCATCAGCATCGTCTCGAACGGCGCCGGAACCTAATTTCACATTGAAGGCCCCGGTGAGCGACCTGAAACCCGCCAGCGTTTCGTCTTCCGTGGCCAATGACGCTCTTTGACGAACCGTCTCCCGGAGAGTCGCAAGGGACGAGCTGGAAAACAAACTGGCCGGCATCGTCCTCGAAGAGGGGCATTCGGCCGACAAGCTCGCTGCAAAGGCACGGGCATCGCCATGTCGGGGCATCGCACGAAGCAATTCGAGCGACGTCGTGACCATCACGCCCGGCGTGAAGTGCGAGGTGTCCCTCCGGCGTATCGTGGCCCGCGTGGATGTGCAGAACAACACGCCGAATCTGGTCATCAGCTCCATCAAGCTGTTGAATGCCGCGCCCCGGGGTTACCTCTTTCCGCACGATCCGGTCGCCGCTGCCAGCGAAAGCTACATTACCGAGGCGATGAACGCCGAGGTCGCTCGGTACGACTTACGACGAACAGAAGGATCTCAAAAAGGTGTTCTACCTCTACGAGCGGCATAACGAAGACGGCAACGGCGCCGAAATCAAGATTACCTACACCGTCAACAGCAGCAAGGGCGAGGTCGTAGTACCGTTCCGCAAGACTTCCGACACCAGGGAGTTCGTGGATGTCGAGCGCAATACGCTCTATACCGTCGTGCTCGGAAACGGCGATCCCGTGACGACCAACGAAGTGAAGTTCTCGCTCAGGATTGAGGATTGGAACGTCGTGGATATGGACGAAGCGGTGGATCCCGACGAGGACGAGCAGATGAAACGCAATAAGGCGTTAAAGGTCAATATGTTCACCCCGTTCAACGCCAAGAGCGTGGATCTGGGAGCGAAAAAGATCAATGCGTTCTACGACAAGCTGGACGTCGCGGTGCCCGCCAACCCGAAGGACGTGTACTTTACCTACACGGAATTGCAGGATGCCGGGCTGACGGCCGCCGATGCGGTGCTGACCGACGACAGCGGCAACGAATACCGCCTGCCTACCAAGGGCGAGCTGAATCTCTTATTGCCCATGTGGACGGAAGAAGCCGACCGGGCTACTGTCAATAAAGAAAAGGATGGTATGTATAATCCGTATTGGAACGACAATCCCTCGGTCAATACATACCATACGTGACTGTTGAAACTCCTTTTTACCGAAACGATCTACCTGAAAAACGGCGAGGGCAATCTGCCCGATCAAACGCATCCCGACGATACCGACAGCGAATATACGCTCAAAGGCCAGTCGCAGATGAAAGTCGGAGCGCTGAGCGAAACGGTGCACTATTACACGGAGGAGCCGGATGATCCGCAGAAAGGCAATTACAACATCCGGCCCGTTTACGGCCTGCGGTTCAAAGGTACGAGCCAGTACGCGGCCTACCGCTGGGAAACATGCCAGATCGCAGACAATCCGTTGGAGCGTTATCTTTCGATCAAGATCAAGGCGTTGGAAAAGGACGATACGCAGACTACGATCGACCAAGTGGCACAGGGAGGCGTTTTGGAAGGACGGTTTTATTGAATTTAAGTTCCCCCACGCTTCAGGCTACTATTCGCAGGCGAATGCAGGTAATCCCTACCTCTGAAAATATCACGAGCCACGGAGTCTATGGCTATTACTGGTCCTCGTCGCTATGGACGGGAGGTTCGGACATCCGCGGCTTGGGTTTCCACCTCCATAATGCGTACGTGTTCCACTACGCTGTTGGTAATAGGTTCCCTCTTCGCTTTGTAAAAAGTATCGGAGTAGCCCTGTCTCCGCCCGAATAACAGCAAACAGAAAAAACGAAATAACGCCATGAAAACAAGATTCATAACCGCACTCTTCGCTGCCGCCTCGCTGCTGGCCGGATGCAGCAAGGAGACGACCGGTCCGGGCGATACGGACGACAGCCGTATTCCCATCACCTTTACCCTCGCCACGCCCGGCAGCGAAGGGGTGATTTACCCCGCAGCGCCACGCGGGCCACGCACGACGCAGCGGAATACGCCGTGCGTCAGCTGACACTGCTGGTTTACGACGCGACCGATACCTCCGCGCCTAAATTCCTGCGCAAGCACGACATGACGAGCGACATCACGCTCTACGACAACGGCAACGGCACCTACACCTTCTCGCTCGAAGCGCCGATTTCCGATATGAACGCCAAGCGCAAATTCGTCTTCGTCGTAAATGACGATGCCGCCGTGGCTGCGACGGCAGCGGGTTCGGCCGAAGCCGATCTGCACGAGACCGCGGCCACCGTCGAGCTCGCCGACGGCGATACGGCCGACAAGCTCGCCGAAGCCGATGCGGGCATCGCCATGTCGGGCACGGCGACCGCAGACGGGCAGAACCAGGTGATTACCATCGTGCCGGGCGTGAAGTGCGAGGTCAAGCTCACGCGTATCGTTGCCCGTGTGGATGTGCAGAACAACACGCCGAACATGACGCTCGAAAGCGCCGTACTCGTCGGTGCCGCCACCCGAGGCTACCTTTTTCGCGGAAGCCCCGCTCTCGGCTCCGGTCGCCGACCGGATCGTGCTGGGCAGCAACGCGACGGTGGATCTTACCGAAGAGCATCCCGCACTCAAACCGGGCGAGGTGTTCACTCCGAAGACCTTCCGAAAGACGTTCTACGCCTATGAACGCCCCAACACGGCCGGAGACTACGCTGCCGTGCGGATCACCTACCGCGTGAACGACAGCAAAGGTACGGTCGAAGTGCCCTTCATCCGCACCGAAGTAGGCGGCGCACAGACGCCCGTCGATATCGAGCGCAACCACCTTTACACCGTGGTGCTGGGCAACGGGAAGCCTGTGACGACCAACGAAGTGCAGTTCACGTTCAAAGTCGAGGACTGGAACACTGTCGAGATGCCCGAAGAGATCGGCCCCGGCGATCCGCTCGATCCCGAGTCGCAGCAAAAGCTCAACGCTGCGCTCAAGGTCAATATGTTCACCCCGTTCAACGCCAAGAGTGTGGATCTGGGGGCGAAAAAGATCAATTCGTTCTTCGACGAACTGGCCGTTTCGGCGGACGACTGCCCGACCGACTCCTATTTCACCTATACGGAGTTGAAGGACGCCGGGCTGACGGCCGCCGATGCGGTGCTGACCGACGGCGAGGGCAACCAATACCGCCTGCCGACCGAGGGCGAGCTGAACCTGCTGCTGCCCATGTGGACGGAAGAGGCCGACCGGGCTACTGTCAATAAGGAAAAAGGACGGCATGTATTATCCGTATTGGAATGATAACTCCTCGACTAACACCTTCCCTTATGTGACCGTAGAAACGCCCTTTACCGAGACAATCTACCTGAAGAACGGCATGGACAATTTGCCGGACGAAACCCATCCGGCCGATCCCGAATATACGCTCAAAGGCGAGTCGCAGCTGAAGGTCGGTACACAGACGGAACAAATTGCCTATCCTGCTGACCTGGTAACGAATGTTTACAATATTCGTCCCGTTTACGGTCTGCGGTTCAAGGGTACGAACCAGTACGCCGCTTACCGCTGGGAAACGTGCAAGATCGCACTTCCGACCCGTTGGAGCGTTACCTCTCGATCAGGATCAAGGCCCTGCATCCGCAGGACAATGCGACGACCATCGACGACGTGGCCGACGAGACGTTCTGGCAGGATGGCTTTATCGAGTTCCAGTTCCCTGCTTCGGGGTACTATTCGCCGGAGAATGCAGGTAATCCTACCCCTGAGAATATCACGCACCGCGGAGTCTATGGCTATTGCTGGGTCTCGTCGCTGTGGACGGGAGACTCGGACTCGGGCGCTCGCTTCCTGGGCTTCTACCTCAATGATGCACACGTGGGCCACAGCGTTCCCGGCAGCAGGTTCCCGCCCGCCTCGTAAAGGTATCGGAGTAGTCCCGTAGCTGCCCGAATAACAGAAAACAGAAAAACGAAATAACGCAATGAAAACAAGCTTCATAACCGCACTCCCTCGCTGCCGCGGCGCTGCTGGCCGGATGCAGCAAGGACGCCGGACGGCGGCCCGCAGCCGTCGGACGGCAACCGCGTGGTCTTCACGCTGGGCGGAGCGACCCGCGCCGCAGGCGACAACGACGCCTCCGCGCCGCTGGCCGCTACCGACGAAGAAAAGAAAATCGACGGCCTGCTGGCCGTAGCCTTCACCGACGACGGCAACTATTACAAAACGTTCGACGCCGCCTACGATGCGGATTCGCAGACCGCTTCGTTCGACGTGGAAAAGAACGGAACCTACGATATTTGGTTCGTGGCCAATGCCGACGAAACGCTTGCCGCGGCGCTGCTGGCCCTGACCGACCGAAACTCCGATTCCCGCGTTACGGAGGACGACCTCGCGGCGCTGCTCGTAACGCAGCAGGTCGGCAGGAAAGACGGCGAAGAGGCATGGCATCCGTTCGTGATGTTTTCGACGGAAGCCCGGCGCATCGTCTCCAAACACGGGGTGGTAACGAACGGCGGCGTCGTGACGATGCGCCGTCTGGCCGTGCGTATCGACCTCGTCAATGCCGCTACGGGCGTCACGGTCAATTCCGTGAAGTTCGTCAACCGCACGGCAGAGCCGTCTGGGCGCTTCGAACGACATGACGTTCTCCACCCCGCAGGATCTCTACGAAGAGAAATCCTACGGGGAATCGACCTCGCGGGCGATTTCGCCAAGCCGACCGAATACAAGGCTTCGATCTACTCCTATGAAAACGTGGATGTCACGCCCGACGGAGAGCATCTGCCCGCGCTGGAGGTCAAATACACGATGGACGGGCTGAAATTCACCCATACGGTAAAATTCTTCGATTCGACCGACCCCGCCGGAAAAACTCCGCTGGCGCTCAAACGCAACTACCTCTACCGCATCGTGCTGACCAAGCAGCTCGACGTGTCTTTCGACATTACCGTCGAAGACTGGAACACCGCCGGGGCTTTCCAGATCGAGGACATCCCGTTCGACAAGCACGACCAGGCGGCGCTCAACGCTGCGCTCAAGGTCAATATGTTCACCGAATTCAACGTCAAGAGCGTGGATTTGAATTCGAAAACGGTCAACGCGTTCTACGACAAGCTGGCCGTTTCGGCGGACGAATGCCCGACCGACTCCCTATTTCACCTACACGGAGTTGAAGGATGCCGGAGCGACGGCCGCCGATGCGGTCTTCACCGGTCCCGACGGCAAGAAATACCGCCTGCCGACCGAGGGCGAGCTGAATCTGCTGCTGCCCATGTGGACGGAGCCCGGCCAGAGGGAGCAAATCAACCCTGCTAATAAGTATTGGGGAGTTTATCATCCGTGGTGGAACGACAATGAATCGACAAATCCCAAGACGAATCCCAATACCGACAACTATGTCATGGCGACGAATGTCAGTACGACAGGTTGGACTGAAACGATCTACCTGAAAAACGGTGCGGACAACTATCCCGACCAAACGCATCCCGACGACACCGACAGCGAATATACGCTCAAAGGCCAGTCTCAGATGAAACTCGGAGCGCTGAGCGAAACGGTGCACTATTACACGGCGGAGCCGGATGATCAGGAAAAGGGGAATTATAATATTTACCCCGTTTACGGCCTGCGGTTCAAGGGTACGAGCCAGTACGCGGCCTACCGTTGGGAAACGTGCCGGATTGCCGACAATCCGGAGGAACGTTACCTCTCGGTCAAGATCAAGGCGCTGCCGGCAGATTCCGAACTGACGGTGGACGATGTGGCGGACAATGCCTCCTTCTGGCGCGACGGATTCATCGAGTTTAAGTTTCCCGCTTCGGGCTACTATTCGCCGGCGAACGCAGATAATCCCACCTCTGAGAATATCACGACCCGCGGAGTCGTTGGCTGTTGCTGGTCCCTCGTCGCTGTGGACGGGAGGCTCGAGCGCCCGCATCCTGAACTTCACCCTCCATAGTGCGCACGTGGCCCACAACGTTCCCGGCAACAGGTTCCCCCTTCGCCTCGTAAAGGTTGCGGAGTAGCCGTATCTGTATAACAGCAAACAGAAAAAACGAAATAACGCAATGAAAACACGAATCATATCGACCCTTGCGCTGATGGCCGGAGTACTGCTGAGCGGCTGTACGCGCGAGGATATGCCCGAGGGCGGCGCTCCGGGCGACGGCAACCGCGTGGTTTTCACGCTGGCCGGCATCACGCCGCAGCAACAGAACGGCAGAACCCGCGCCGCAGGCGACAGCGGAGACGGCGAAACCCGACGCCTCGGCCGCTACCGATGCCGAAGAGCGTGACCTCGCTCCCTCGCCGCGGCCTATGAAAAAAACAGCCTTTCGGGCGGGATGGGCTTCTACCGGGCCTTCGACGTGACGGTTACGGACGACGGCTGCTCGTTCGACATCGCCAAGGACGGCCGCTTCGACCTCTATCTGGTGGCCAATGCCGATCCGACGCTGGAGGGCGCCGTCAAAGGCCCTCGGTGCCGGATCGCCCGTGACCGAGCTGGAGGAACTGCTCGTGGAGCAGGCCCCCGACGCCGACAACGCCTTCGTCATGACCACCCCCGAGGTGTTGAAGATCATTTCGTACAGCGGCGAGGTGGCTGACTGCGGCGAGGTGTCGCTGCGTCGTCTTTCGATGCGCATCGACCTGCTGAACAAGGCCGAAGGACTGACCATCACGAAGGTGACGTTCCGCAACCGCGCCGTGAAAAGCCGGCTTTTCACGCCCAACGCCATGCTTGCGGAACCCGGAGCGGTCGAGGACAAAGGAGTACCCGGATCTGAACCTCGTGGGCAGCTTCGACGTGCCGACCGAATACAAATCGAAGATCTACGGCTACGAGAACCTGAGCCGCCGCGGCGAGGCGACCGTGCCGACGCTCGACATCGAGTACACCTACCTCGACCAGCCCCTACACCCATACGGTCGAGTTCCTCGACCGGAACGACCCCGAGGGCTGGCGCCGCTGGCTCTCAAACGCAACTACCTCTACCGTATCACGGTGGGCCGGAAGGTCGAGCCCGAATTCGGCATCGAAGTGGTGGACTGGACGAACGAGAAGTCGTTCAACGTCGATGACATCACGTTCCAGGCTGAGATGAACGCCAAACTGGCCATCAACCATTTCGCCGGAGCCAACGTAAAAGACGATAGACGGACGAGGCGCAGGAACGGTCGCCTTCGACTGCCGACCCGAACAACACCTCGGCCTATGTCGCCTGGAATGAGAAGTGGGCGACGGCCGTCTACAACGAGACCGACGGAACCTATTACCGCGTGCCGACCAAGGACGAAATGTATCTGCTTTTCCCGACGAAACGAACCATGTCCGTTTCGACGAAGCGATGGACGGGACTTCGGAGATCACCGAGACCCTGCCCGAAAAAGCTGTTCGGCAGCAAGGAGACGAACGGCGGCGAGGGCAAGTCGTGGTTCAAAAATGCTGCTGCGGCTGTGACCTCCCGGGCCGACCAGCCGGCCTATCCGATCGTCTATGCCATCCGTTTCAAAGGTACGGCGCAGTGCGCGGCCTACCGCTATGAGAACAAAAACAGCGGTGACGCTGCGAACGGCGAGCTGGAGATCCGTATCAAGGCTTTGCAGGCAAACTCGCTGCTGACCATCGGCGAAGTGGCCGACGAAGCGTACTGGGGCAATCCCGCTGACGGCGATACCGATGCCGAGAACCAGCTTGTCTATCATATCGCCGCTACGGGATATAAACAGCCTGGTCATGAGGATATTGGAAGCCAAGGAAGCAATTCTTTTTTCTGGACATCGACCGAAGCAGACGAATCGAAAGCACATAGTGCAGGCCATAATGTAAACGAAATCCTGATGACTTCTTATCCTAAAGCTGCCGGCACCCCGTCTGGTGAAGGCTTCGGCCGAAGAAATTCGCTGCAAGACCAACAGCGCCGCAATGCCGCGCTGAAGGTCAATATGTTCACCCCGTTCAATGTCAGTTCGCTCAACAAGGCGCAGAAAAAGGTGGCTTTCTTCGACAAGCTGGCCGTTGCATTTGCAGAGTGCCCGACCGACTCCCTATTTCACCTATACACAGTTGAAGGACGCCGAGTGACGGTTTGCCGATGCGGTGCTGACCGACAGTGAGGAACAAGTACCGTCTGCCGACTGCAGGCGAGCTGAATCTGCTGATACCTAGATGGACGGACGTAGCAATGCGAGATGACTTGGGTAACAGGCATTGGGGATTTTATCATCCGTGGTGGAACGACAATCTTTCTTCACCAACGATCCTTCGAATGCCAATGCTGATACATACGTAATGTCCGACAAAGTGTCTACGACCGGTTGGACTGAGACAGTCTACCTAAAAACGGTGTGGACAATCTGCCCGATAAGACGACGAATGCCGGGGAGACCGACGGGGATTATATCGTTTCAGGCAAAAGCTGGATGAAGAAAGGTGCACAGAGCGAGATGGTGCATTATTACAAGGCCGAGCCGGATGTAGAGGAAAAGCGGGCAATTACAACATCGCTCCTGTCTATGGTCTGCGTTTTCAAAGGGACAAGCCAGTACGCCGCCTATCGCTGGGAAACGTGCCAGATCGGCGGTAATCCGCTGGAACGCTATTTCTCGATCAAGATCAAGGCGTTGAAAAAAAAAGGATGATACGCAGACTACGATCGACGACGTTGCCGACGAGGCTTTTTGGATCGACGGTTTTATCGAGTTCAAATTCCCCAGCTTCGGGTCATTATGATTCCGAAAGTAACGCCCGATACTGAAATTGACAATATCTCTTATCGGGGGAGTTAATGGCTCTTGCTGGGCCTCCACGCTCTTGGAAGTGAGTGGCGGCTCACAAGCTTACGGTATGCACTTCTACCTTCACAATGCGTTCTTGGGATACAAAGTTATTGGTTCCGGCTTTCCGTTGCGCCTGGTTCGCATTCAGAAATGACCTATACGGAGTATATTCCGAATGTATCGCCAAGGGGCTCTTTGAGAGCCCTTGAGCTCTTGCCGGCGCTCCCGAGGCCGGGTAGCTCCGGCACAACATCCGGAGAAAATGAAGACCATGACCAGCAAAAGATATCCGGAACCTGCGGCGGACGTGCCGTATTGCGGCACAGCATGGAGAAATATGCCGAGGCAGTACCCCTGTACGGAACGACGGACGAGAACCTGCAAACCATAGCGCAGCATTTGGAGCTGGTATGCGACAATCTGGGAGGCTTTATGTAAAGCCGCCCCTCTTTCCCCGGAACAGCTCGCCCGGCATAAAAAGACAAGGGCGACGGACGGAAAAGGATAATGAACGGCTTTTGACTACTTATTTAATTACTCAATATTTATAATTGCTAAAATCAATATACGGACAATGGAAGATGTGTTCGAAATGGCCGCACCGGAGGTGAATTTTCTTGTATTGCTGCTCTGGGTGGCGATGGCGGCCTTGCTTCGATTGTCTTGATCGTCATGGGGTCAAAAAAACCGGCGTCGGAGGCGCCTGTGCGATCGCGCAAGGGCATCACTATCGCCGGGAACCGGATACCCGAAGTTCCCGATAGTGCAGGTGCGCGCATCCATGATGTGTAAGTAAGTCTGCCTCCTCTAAAATAACGCGCAACACACTCATCTCAGCACCTTGATCGCAGGCCGTCCCTGCCAGATACGCCGCCACGTGCTGCGATCGGCGGTGCGATGTGCGCATACTCCGGGGAGCCTCGCCGCCATAAGGCAGCGAGGCTCCTTCTTTCGATGCCGCACGCCGAGGTATATCCCGGAGCGGGCGTGTGCCGGGGGAGATTCACGCCGACGGACTTTGATGGAGTTCGTTGCCCGGCTGAACGTTCCTATTTCACCGTTAGGCCATAGTCATAACCAATTGGCTGAAGATACTTGAAGCATTCAGCATAGAGAAATTTGGTTGGTGAAAGACCTCAACAAAGGTATTCGGGCAGTATCTAACAAAGAGACTTCCGAGTAATGATATACCCGGAAGTCGCTTTTTACGGTTGTCTTTGCACAGATTAAACCTGCGGTATCATCAAGCAGGATAAGAATATTGCTACCAAACTATTTCGAGCCTTCGATCGCGCCCCGGTGAAGCAGTTTTTCAGCATCATCGGCTGCGGGGTTTTCATCGTGAAACGGATGGTGGAATTGGGCGCAATGTCGTAACAGGCCTCGCCGACCAAAAAGTTCAAACGGCAGTTCCGACGTATTGGTGATTTCATAACGCCCTTCGGCCGGACAAACCGGATGCCATGTAAGGCACGCCTTGACGAACTGCGTGAGCAAATCGGCGCGTCCGACCAATATACCATTAAAATAGGCCAGCGTCCGGCTCGCTTCGATTGCTTCGCGCACCCCCAGCGAGTATGTTCGCGGCAGAAAAGAATTGTCATCGGCCGCAGGCCCGCCCCACCGTAGCGGTCGGCGATCGGCTGGTGGATGTCGGAATTGGACATATAGGCCACTCCGCGTTCGCTGATAAGGTCTGCCGCATTAGGATAGAGCCTCAAGCCAGTTGTAAATCTCAATGGCATGGAATCGTTTCTCATCGAACCACCGGCGGGATGTCGCTCAATTTAAAATGATCATCGGGCCAACCGGGATGATTGAGCATCACCACAGCGTTCTGCCGCCGAGCCTCGTCCATCGCCTGCTGCGGCTCGTCGCACAGCATTGGATTGGCATCCTCGATGAAAGTGCATTGATATGTCCCACCGGCTTTTGGCGGGTAATCTCACAGCCCGGGATCACAAGGATTCCCAGTTGTTCGCCGCGCTTGGCGGCAATACGATAAGGCTCGTTCAGATCGCCTTCGATCTTCTTGCCGTGCGGGCGGTATTCGAGGTGGTCGGTGACGGCAATGACATCGAGCCCGTCGCGCCATGCTTCGTTGACCCGCACGTCGGGCCACACTTTGCCGTCGGAGAACACTGTGTGGATGTGAAAATCCCCCGTGAGAGTTTCATACCCCGCAATGTCGGGCAAACGGAGTTCATTGCGGGTCGTAGAAGGCATCCCGCTCGGGGAATTTGTAAACATGTTCGTTACGGTTTGAGCCGCTGCAACCATGGCAGCAGCGGACAGCAAAATTGTCAACAGGATTTTTTTTTTCATCGTTTCAGGTCTATGTATAACGGTAAATGGTCGGAAAGCATTGCGGCGTCGCCTTCGCGCAGAATCCGCCCATCGAGGGCATGTGCCCGGAGATCGCGACTCAGATAGATGTAATCGAGACGGCATGTTACGGGGTCAGGATTGCCCGCGGCACGCGCCGGACTGGGATAAGAGGCGACGTATTCAGAATGAAACAATTTGAAGGCGTCGCAGAAACCCGCGTCAAGCAACGCCTGCTGGGTCGTGAAGTCCAATTCTCCATCCACAAGGTTCTGCCGTTTACCGCCCACGCGGGGATCGTCACCCGGCGATTTAGCGCCTGCAGGCGACCGTCGGCATATCCTTCGCGGTCGAGCGGCGAATAGGAGTTCAGGTCGCCCAGTACAATCCAGCGCCGACATTCTCCAAAGGCTTCGATCCAGGCCAGAATCGTCGCCACCTCCTGTTGCCGTTTACACCAATTGAAAGGCGAGAGGTGCGCCACGACGATGTTGTAACCACCCGTGCTGGCAATCAGGAATCCGTGGTGCATATTATCCGTCACCCGTTTCGCTACGATCGGGTATTTCGATGTAAGGGCCACGGGATACCCTGTATCCTTGAGCAATACGGCATAGAATGACCGTAGTCTGCTGCAAGAAGTTTCTCCAAACGCGCTTGCGTGAATCCATTCATCTCCTGCAAGGCAGCCATGTCGGGATCGAGTTCGCGCATCCAAGCGACAAATCGTTCCTTCAAAGCCGTCGTATCCATTTTCAACCCCTCACAAACATTGTAGGTGAGCACCCGCACAAAAGATCGTTTCTGCGCCGAAGCGCCTGCCGCCGCAATGAGCGCGAACAATAGGAACAACTTGCGCATGGTTTATTCGATTTGGGATTTATACTTCGCATAGAGCATTCCAGCAACGGGTTTCACTGCGGAATGTTCCGCGTTCAGGCCGTTTTTATCCGTGGAATTGACCCATGCCCATTCGAAATCCTTTTGCACTCGCTCGGTGAAAGCGGCTTCGTCGAACGGCTCGTCCGATTCCACGGCTTCAAGGACGGCATCGCAGAACAACTCCCAGCGGGGTTTGTAGTAGGTAGCAACCAATCCGGCCCATGTGCGGTTGGCATAATCGTTAAGGCTCTGATCGCGGTCGCCCCAGGTGGTGAGGATATTGCGGGCATTTCGTTCGTAATAGTCGCTCTCGGCTCCGGACATGCCGACGGCGCGCGCCGCCTCGATCCATCGGGAAAGCGAGAATGTCGGATGGCAAGCCAGCAGTTTGTCCAGATCGTCCAGCAGAGCCATCATCTCCGCTTTCCGGGTACGCATAGCCAGCACATCACGCCGTTCATATGCAGCCGTGAAGGCATCGCGCAGGACTGCAAAATGGTTGCCGAGAACCTGACGGCCCACGTTCACCAGATCGAAGTCGTACATCGCACCGTGTCCTTCGGCACGAAGCATCCGTCCCCAGGCACGGCACAAACCCGGCGTTGTCGTAGGAGTTTCCGGGCTGTGTCCAGCGGATCACACCCCGCAGCGACGGCCGCGAGTTGGTTACCGTCCCCGCCCCAGCCGCGCACAGTCGACATAGACAGAGTCGAGCATCCAGCGCCATGCGCCCCGAAAATCGGCATCCTCGCATCCGGCGTGACTGTCAGCATAGGCGTCGATCCACGTCGCATCGTCACCGGTATGCCGCCAAGCCTTATCGAAGAGGTATTCATACATCAGCGGATTGACATCCAACGCTTCGAGCGTCAAACCCACTCCGCAGAAGGTTGTCACCTCCTGCGGCAAAAAGCCTGCTCGATACGGCGTCCCGTTTCGCGAAGGTTGCCTTTGAGCATCGTATTGCCGCCGAAGTTTCCCAAATAGCACCAGATATAGGGCTTGCCGTAATAACAGTCGGTCATACGCCAGACCTCGGTATTTTCGCAGTAATAGTCCAGCGATACGAGGCGGTCGCCGGGCACGGCACGCATGAACGCTTCACGCAAAGCGTCGGTCCACTCTTTGTCGTAGTAGAAATGCCAGGTCATCTGCAGCCACACAGCTTCGGAAACGACCGAGGCGAGCGAACTGTAAATATGCCCGGCCACCGAAGCGAGGTATTCGGCATCCCAGCGCGGCAGCTGCACCTCGTTGAGCGGATCGGCCCCATAAATGTGGTCGGTGCCGTACAAACGGGTCTGCTCGGCGAGAAATTCACGCTGAATTTCGGCGAACAGCGGATCCGTCGGGCTGAGGAATGAACAGCGGTATTTGTCCTCGAACCCGCCCCACGAACTCATGGTCATAATATCCGCTTCGGGATACCGGACCTTCAGCGCAGCGGGAACATGCCCGGCAAAAGCAGGGAGCACGGGCGTCATACCCAACGACCGTTCGCGTTCAAGGATACGTTTCTGCAATGTTTCCTGCCCGTCGATCCATCCCTGCGGCAGCGGGCCACCCCAGCCGTCGACATTCGACATACGATGCCACGGAAGATGTGTGGGGCCGGTAAAGTAGGCGCTGATTTGTTCGTCGGTCAGGCCCATCCGTCGCCACACTCGCTGCCACACGGCTTCCTGTCCCGTAATGGCCAGAGGCATATTCACTCCGTTGAGCGCCATCCAGTCGATCAGGCGTTCCCACTCCGGCCAACCCCACCACGGCATCGTGTAACCGAATGTGCAATAGTTCAGAAAAAAACGCCGGTCGCATCGTGCCTCGGCCGCCAGTTTCCCAGCAACGGCCGGAAGGTGTTCGGGCAGCGAGACCGTATCATGGGCAAACCATGACACAGAGGCGTGGCAGACGTTTTCAGGTATTGATTCAGGCCGACAGCCATCGCGCCAGCATCGTTGCCGCGGATAACGACAGCCCCCTCGGCTCCTTCGACCTCGTAAAAGTCCGTTTCGGACGGCGTGTCGATTTTCTCGAAGCGAACCTGTCCGGCCCGCTCACCCAGTACCCGGGAAGCCAGTTCCCGGGCCGCGCGCACGTCCGGATCGGTACATGCCCGAGCAGGAGCAAAGCCGTGAGTCCCGCGAGCAAATTACGGTATAGATTCATTTTTTAACGGTTATAGTAGTTTTCAACAGGTTTCGGTCAGCCGACGACGAGCCGGCCATGATTTCGTAGTCGCCCGCTTCGACGGTGAAGCGCATGTTCTCGTCCAATGCACCGAGACGCTCGACGGGCAGTGTGAACTCCACACGCTTTGCGTTCGCCCGGAGCCAGTGCAACGCGGCGGAAATCCGCAGTTCTTTGATCGGCCGGGTCACAACACTATACAGGTCGTGGATATAGAGCTGTACAACCTCTTCTCCTGCACGGTCGCCCGTGTTGGCTACGTCGACCGACACTTTCAACACATCGTCGACACACACCGAGGTTTTGTCGATCGTCAGCGCGTCGTAAGCGAACGTCGTATAGCTCAGCCCCTGTAGCCGAATTCCCAAAGCGGCTGGTTGTCACCCCTCGACGTTCCGGCCCAGGAGAGACTCGCCAACTTGCGGTTGTAGTTGACCATCTGTTGTCCCACATGTTTGGGGAACGACATCGGGAGTTTCCCCGAAGGGTTTACTTTGCCCGCAAGCATCTCGGCGACAGCCTGACCGCCCATGCAGCCCGGTTCCCATGCTTCGACGACGGCCGGAATGTGTGCCTTGATCCACGGCAAAGCTAACGGACGCCCGTTTATGAGCACCACAACAGTCGGCGTTCCCGTGGCCGCCACACGTTCGACCAGCTCCTGCTGGAGCCCGTAAAGCGGCCCAGATCCCAGCGGTCGACGTTCTCGCCGCAGGTCTTGGCGCTGCGGTCATAACGCAGGCCGTTTTCACCCACGACCAATACGGCGAGATCCGACGTACGCGCCGCCGCAACGGCACGGTCGACATCCGCCGCCTGCATTGTTTTGGGGTTATTGCCGAAGCAGACTTCACGGAACGCACAGTCGGGGAGCGATCTGCTTCAAACCAGCGAGTACGGTAACGATGTTTTCAGCCGGCTGCGGCAACGCCCAGTCACCCAGAACGGCATGACTGTCGGCATTCGGCCCCGCCACGAGAATCCGTCGGTATTTCGAAAAATCGAGCGGCAGAAGCCCGTCGTTTTTCAGCAGGACGATCGACTTGCGGGCCGCTTCGAGCGCCGTGGCGCGGTGCTCGGAGGTATTGCAAAGCTCGGCAGTTTGCGCGGCATCGACAAACGGATTTTCGAAAAGGCCGAGCCGGAACTTTGCTTCCAGGAATTCCGCGGCAGGCTTCGTCGATCCTTTTTTCGGAGATCACGCCCTGCTCCACGGCCCGCTGGATCACGTCGATAAAGACCGGACCGTGCATGCGCATGTCCCATCCCGCAGGCGACGCTGCGGATAAAAGCCTCCTCCTCGGTGGCGACCTGCGCATGTTTGTCCACCAGCCGTTCGACGTCCTTCCAGTCGCTAACGATAAAGCCCTTGAAGCCCATCTCTCCGCGCAGCAGGTCGGTCAGCAGCCATTTGCTACCGTGAGCCGGATGACCGTTGACCTCGTTATGTGCAGCCATCACACTGTGTACGCCCGCTTCGATGCACGCCCGGAACGGCGGCAGGAAAACTTCCCGCAGCGTGCGTTCCGAGGCGTCGAACGGTGCGCCGTTGATACCGTTGACAGGCTGCGAGCCGCCTACAAAATGCTTGGCGCAGGCGATGACGCGATCCGTTCCGGTGAAATCAGCCCCTTTGATAACCGCGGGACAGATGCGGCGCCCATTCTGCCGACCAGCAGCGGGTCTTCGCCGAACGACTCCCCCGCAGCGTCCCCAGCGGGCGTCACGCGCTACCTCGACATTGGGGTTGAAGGTACTGGGCGCCCATGGCCCGCATTTCGAGCGCCGTTTCACGGCAGAGGCGTTCCACCAGTGCGGGATCGAACGTCGCGGCCTGTCCGATCGAGGTCGGATAAATCGTCGCACCGCTATAAAGGCCGTTGCCGTGGATGGCGTCGATACCGATCAGAAGCGGAATCTGCAAGCGGCTTTTTTGCGCCAAGCCTTGCAGGTAATGGCCTCTTCGGGGTTACGACATGGAAAAACGAGCTGGCCTCGCCCGCCTCGACCATCCGCAGAATGTCGGTCGAGTGGTAGCCTGGGTAATATCCTTGGGCGTGCCCGTCGCGAATCTCCTCGGGCGTGGCGTTCTGCTCAGCCATGCGCAGGTGTTCCAGTCCCACGAATTGGCACATCTGCCCGATCTTTTCACGCAGGGTCATGCGGCCCATCAAGTCGTCGATACGCCGTTCGACAGGTTGCGAAAAACATCTTTGTAGAGCGGCTCAGAACTGTCGGAACAGCATGCACTCCCCAGAACGGCCACCGCCAGCAGCGGCCGTCCGAACAATCTTCTTTTCATTCGTTCGAAAAAAGCTGAATTACTGAATTATGGAAAAAGAAGCGCCGCTTCCGACCGGCGCAAGCGGCACCTCCTTTTTCGTTGAGACTCTGTTTTCGCGACGCTATTCCTGTACTTCGACTTTCAGATCGTCGATGGCAGTCCGGGATTCCAGTCCGCCGCATTATAACGATACCACCAGCGTAACAGGATCAGCTCATTGGGAGCGAGATCGACTTCCAGATCACCTTCGATCAGCGTCCGGTTGGCATCGGCATGTCCGTCGAGCGCACCGATGCCTTTCCCGTCAGAACGCACGGGAGTCGTGTCGGCATTCGCCGTGCGCGGATAAGAGAGATAGCCGATACGGTTGGGGCCTTGAGACAGATCGACCGTCGGAGGCATCGCCTCTTCGGTGAAAGAGAAGGGGTCGGCAAAAATTTCGGGATTCTTTACATAGCTGAAGCGCAGTTGATGCAGGTCAGTCGAATCTTTCGATTTATCGAAGGCTATGTTGCTGCCTGAACGCCATACCTCGCCGTAATAGGATATGCGAATCTTTTTAATCGTCTTCCCGGTGTTGTTTTTGAGAAGGACACCCCACAGCACCTCGCGGATCGATCCCGGAAGTCAGTGTGCACCCAAATGCGCGATCGGAGCTCCCGATCTGACCAAAATTCTTGAATGCTCCCGCCGCAGCCGAGCCGTCCTGCGATTGATAGACCATCGAACTGCCGCTCTTTGAGGACACAATCCATTCGCCAACCCTTGATTGTCGAGCCGTCGGTCCACGGGAATGCCGCGGTGGCTGTGGCCGGAGCCGGAAGCGTGTTGAAATCCTCAGAATACAGCCATTTGCCTTCGAACTGTTCGAACATGGCCGTCGGAACGACTACTTGGCCGGGCGTTCCGGCATCGGCGATTTCTGCCGTATAGGTTTTGCCGAAAAGGTTGTTGGTCGCCTCGATACGCACCTTGGCATGCGGTTGCGGCTTGCAGAGGAACATGTGGTCGGAAACCTTGGCGAACGCGGCATCACCGAGATAATAGTTGTAGACGTCCGGGATCCTCGATGTTGGACAGACTCGGAGCGAGCGCACCCGCCAGTCCACCCTGTTCTCATACCATTTCACCGTCCATGTTCCGGGGTTGGTCCCAGATGTTGACTTGCAGGTTGCTTTCGCCACCCGGATTCGTTCATCGAATAGATCTTCATCTGATAGTCGCGTTCCCGTCCCAAGCTCTTATAGTAGTAATCCGAAAATGCTTTGCCTGCGTCGGATCGACGAGGGGCCACGCCGTAACCGCAGGGGGCGTTCCGTCGTGATTGGCACTGATTTTGACTCCAGAACGTTCCGCACAGGCCTCCGAGTGTACGCTCGTAGATGTCCGGACGGATTTGGTCGCTGAAATTGGCATGGGCATGGGCCGAAAAAGATCTCCACCTGATAACCCGCCAGCAAATCGTACAGTTCCGTCATTTCACCCAACCCCTTGTTCATGCGCTGACGGGTGGCGATGTGCAGGCAAACCACCAATTTCTTGCTTTTGGGGACTAATGCGAGGTCTTTTTTGATCCATTCGATCTGGTTGCCGGTGAGTTTCTTTTCGAACGTACCGCCCTTTTTCGACATGTACACATTGTCGAGCATCCAGGAAGTGCATGCCTGCCAGATCGAACGAATAGTAGGTCGGACCGATGAAACTTTCGTAATCGTCATCGGCCGCAGGATCCTGCAATTCGGGTTCATCTACAGCATCTACGGCATTTTTGTCGTGATCATGGTTGCCGATGATATGGAAAAGCGGGATGCCCAGTTCCGAAAGCGATTTCACATAAGCGTCGTACATGCCCATCTGGTCGTAAAACCAAATCACCCAATATCGGGCGAAATAGCGTTTCGAAGCATCCGCAGCCATCAGCTTCCGCATATCGGCAATACCTTCTTCCCGGAAATAGCCGACCTGTTCGTTATTCTTGACCTGCGGGTCGCCGACGGCCAGCATCACCCACGGTTTCGAACCATCCAGTTTCTCAAGCGTGAAATCGCACGTCTGCGTCGTTTCGAACGAACCGAGCGCCCGGAAAAAATCGGGAATCCCCGACTCTGCTTTCAACGGGGCCATATAGCCTTCGGGAGCCGAAACCCAGACAAATGCGGCACAGCGGGCGCCGTAATCTCATAACGTCCTTCCGCGTCGGTTTGCGTTACGGTATAACCGTCCAAACGACGATCCCGCTTCCATCGGTGCGCCATCCGTATCGACGACGCATCCGTTCACGGCCAGCGGCTCCTCGGGCAGACGCACGCCGAAATCATCGACCACCGGGGCCTCGCAGGAAACAAGGATCAGGCACAGGGCCGACCAAATCAAATATTCAATCCGTTTCATCGTACCAATTATTTAAGAAGCCACATGACACAATTCTCATTATCCAGCCCGTCATACTGACGTGCGATTGCCTCCATGACATTAGCGTTGTTGCGGTCGTATTCGGTCTGAGGATACATCCAGCGCACGGGCATCTTCGACGGGTCGGTGTTCATATTGGTCGAAGGGTTGACCGGCAATTCGGGGACTCCCGTCCGACGGCATTCGAAGAATGCATCCCACTCATGCTGGAGAAAATAGAGTATGTACTTCTGTTTGTAAATCCGGTTCAGATTCTCAGTTGCCGAAGCGCCGAACTTCACCTGCGGCCCCTCCAGATAGGAGGCGATATAGGCATCGTCGATCTTCACGCCGTGCTGATACTTGACCGGCGTGTTGGCTGCCGTGAATTCCATCGCAGCGCGGATGCCCGACTTGTAATAGCCCTCGGCACCTTCACCCGTAATCCATTTGCGCAGGGCTGCTTCGGCAAGAATGAACTGCTGTTCCGCATAGCCGATGCGTATGAACGGCTCTCCGACCTCGGTTTCCAGATACCGATTATTGAGTTTCGAGCAGCTGCCGCGCATATAGGCGTTCACGATCTCAGAACTCTCGGCTACCGGATCCACGCCTTCATAGGCCTCGTATGTATCCCTCTCCGGCCGAAAGCAGCGTCTGGGCCGGTTCGGCATAATAGAACAACCGACGGTCTTCATGCTCTTTGAGCATCTCCACAAGCGTCGAGGAAACCAGCATGTACATACTGAACTTGGGATACTGGTTGAAAGGATACATCTGATCGGGACGCGAAGAGTAGACCAACTGGAAATTGTCCGCGTTCGACGCGAGCAGTTTGCCGCGCCCGAAGACCGTGGCAAACCGGGCGGCAGCGTCGATCTCCGCATCCTTCGCCGCACAATACATCAGCACCTTCAATTCGAACGAGTTGACCACGCGCATCCACTTGTCGGGCTTGCCGCCGAAGACGAAGTCACCTGCGAAAGCCGACGCCTGCGAGAACAGTTCATAAGCCTCGTCCAACTCGTCAAGCACTCCCGCGATCACATCTTTCTGCGTATCGTAACGGGGTGTAAAGTTGCCTTTCTCTCCGCCCAGAGCTTCCGAATAGGGAATGTCACCTACGCGCATTGTAAGATAGAAAAAGGTTGTAGGCCCGGACGAAATGCGCCAGAGCACGGTAAGCCGGCTTCTCGACCTCGGCAGCGCATTCAACCATTTTTTCCGCTTCAATGAGCGATGTATAGGCGCCGAATCCTGTCCGGCCGATACGGTTGTAGGCATAGTCGCGGATCTTCTCGCCACAGGCAATATGTTTGGAGAGCATGCAGTGATTGGCAAAACCCTCGGAGGAGTTGCTGCGTGAGTCCATCATGCTGAAGAGAATCTGCGTGGCGAGCATCCCCGGCGTGGGACGGTTGGTCTTATCGGGATCGACGTTGATTTCGTCGAAACCCATGCAGGCGGTCATCATCGACGCCACGATGAGACTCCAGACCGTATGTTTGAGAAATTTCATGGTATTTCCGGTTAGAAGTTGAGTTTGAGATTATAACCGATCAGGCGGAGCGACGGTGACGAGAGGTTCTCTTCTCCGGTCGAAAGGTCGATGGAGTCGGGATCGCTGTACTTGAATCCCTTGGTCCATCAGTAGATTCTGGCCGATAAACGAAAGCGACGCGGATTTCAGGCCCAGTTTCGCACACCCACGGCTGCGGAATGTTCCAAGTCAGCGAAACATCTCTCAACTTGATAAATGACTGATCGAAATAGTTCTGCCAGCGAGGACGATAGGCTGTCGGGTTGTACTCCTGACGTAAGCCTCGTAAGAGACCACCCGGTCGTTCGGCGCAAAAACCCGGTCGTCGCGCAGGATACGTCCGTAAGCGTCGTAGTCCACGCTGCCCGAAATGACTTTCACACCGCGGCCCACGAAGGTCTTGCGACCGTTCACAACCTCGTCGTAACGGAACTGGTTGGCTGATTTGGGGTGTGAACCGCCGTTCCACAGCGCTTGGTCAGTCGTCGAGAAACCGATGCCGCCTACACGGCCGTCGAACGAGAATGAAAGCGTAAAAGTTCTTCCACTTGACGGTGTTGGTCGCCCCATATCCAGTCGGGGGGGTATAGACACCGCGCTTGGATTCTTTACTGGCTCAGCACCGGAAGTCCGTTGCTGCCGTGGACGATATTGCCGTCGGGATCGCGCTCCCAATCCTGAATGGCGATCCAGTCCCAACGCGCTCCTTCGTACACCCACGGCGAAGCGTTCGAATATTCGGGATCGAGCTTGTGATAATAATAGCGGTCGAGCGACCAGTTGACGCCCGTGTCCCACCGCCAGTCCTTCGTTTTGACGGGCGTCGCAGAAAGCATCACTTCCGCCGCGGCGCAGCAGCTCCTCCTTCGTATTGATCTTCTTGTGCGTGAAAACCCGAAGCGTTGCTGACCGTGCCGTCCTTCACGAAATCATAGCTCAAAGTCTGGTAATAGGTTACGTCGGCACGCAGGCGATTGCCGAAGAAAATACCTGCAACGCCGATTTCATAGGCGTCTTTGGTCTCGGATTGACCGAGCCGCGGATCTTGTCGGGATAGTCCGCCCCGGACATGCCGCCCCAGCGGTCGGCCGAGATCGTATAGCTGCGGTCTATGTCATACACTGCCGAGATCCATCTTTGGTTCGGGCCCACGAACCACGTACCTTCAGCAGATCGACACCCCGCGCATCTTCGGGAGCACCTCAGTAAGGATGAAGCTGCCGGCGACTGACGGGTAGAAGTAGGAACGCGACTCGGCCGGAAGCGTCGAGGACCAGTCGTTGCGGGCCGTCACGTCGACATAGGCCATGCTCTTCCACGAAAGAGTCGCCTTGCCGTAGAGCGACATCGATCTTCGGCGCGACATCGTGCTCGAGGCCAGGGCCGGATTGACCGATGCTTTGAGCGAATAATAGCCGGGAATCGAAAGTCCGCCCTGCGTATAGCCGCTCAACGTGTCCCAGCTGCGGTAAAAAGCATTCATGCCGACCATGGCATTCAGCCCGAAGCCGCCCCAGGTCTTATCAGCAGTGAACATCACGTCCTGATTGATACTGAATCCCGTGCGCTTCTGAATCTCATAATAGCCTTTCTTGTGGCTCTCGCCCGAACGGGGAGCGGCCGCTGAGCTCCATGCCTCACGCCACTCTTGACGGCCGTTCTTGGCATCTACGCCTGTACGGGCCGTCAACTTGAGCCACGATGTGAGATCGTACCCCAGCGTCAGGTAACCGCTCACCAAATGCTGCTTGTCGCCGTGCGTGTTCTCATTAGCCAGAAAATAGGGATTGTCGTACCACGAGCCGTTGACCACCCAGTTCTGCTGCTCGTCGGGCTTGACCCAGTAGTTGCGGAAGTCGCGGATATCGTACTCCGTACCTTGGAAGATCACAAGGTTGTAAATGTAACTGCCCTTACCGTAGCCCGTACCATAATTGTTCGGATAGGTAGCATAGTTGTAAGGTCAGACCCGCCGAGAGCGAAAATCGCTTGTATTTCAGATCGCCGTTGAGACTGTAATTGGTCTTGTTAAGTTTCGTATTGGGATACTGGCCGCGGTTGTAGATGTGGTTGACGGAGGTACGGAAACTGCCCAGCTTACCCTTGTAGGCGATACTGACCGTATTGTTGGCCACGAAACTCGTCTGCAGGAAGTTTTCGAAATTGTTCCGCCCCCGCGATACGAGCGGCTGATCCGGTTCGTTTTCATAGGTATAGGGGTTGTAGAGCGTCGCCGTGCGACCGATGTCGAGTTTGTCGCCCCACACAGCATCATTCAGGGAGATATTTGCCACCCGCGCCGGAGCTGTACTGGGTCTGCACGTCGGGAAATGCCAGAAATCCCACATCGGCCATCAGACTGCTGTTGATGCTGACATCGAATCCCTCCTTCTTTGCTTTCTTGGTCGTCACCATGACAGCGCCGGAACCGCCCTTGGCACCGTAGAGCGCCGAGGCCGAAAGCACCTTTCAGCACGTCGATCGACTCGATGTCATCGGCCACCAGTTCCGAAAGGGCTACATACTCGTAAGGGACGCCGTCGACCACCAACAGCGGCGATTCTCCGCGGATACGCAGCGTCGGAGCCGATCCGGAACTCCGTGCTGTTACGCACCTGAAGACCGGCGACCTTGCCCGTGAGAGCCGTTCCGACAAAAGGTAGTCTTCACCGTTCCCAACTCGTCGCCGGAAACTTTCTGTACGGCATATCCCAGCGCTTTCTCCTCGCGTTTCACACCGAGGGCGGTTACAACCACCGCATCAACCAGTTGGGTATCTTCCTCCAGACGGATATTCAATTGCGGCGCCTGCTACGGCGACTTCGACAGGTTTCATACCGATAAATGAGATTTGCAGCACAGCGTCCGCACCGGCATTTTTCAGGTCGAGCGAGAACGAGCCGTCGCCGACGGTCGTCGTTCCGTTCGGGGTTCCCTTGACGATCACCGTGGCGCCGGCCACACCGGTGCCCGAAACGTCCGTCACGCGGCCCGAAATCATTTTTCGATCCGGTTCGGCAGCAGGTTTCTCCTTGATCGGAGAGAGCATGATGTTCTTGCCTTTGAGTTCATAACCCACGCCTCGTCCCGCAAAGAGTTGGTCGAGTATCTCACGGATCGTTTTCTTTTTGAGCATCGATATGCACCGGACGCTTCACGTCCACCTGTGCGTTAACCACGAAAAGATAGTCGGTCTGCGACTCGATTTCATGGAGGATCTGTTTTACCGTACCGCTTTTCGAGATCGTTACCACGGCATCCTGCGCGTGGGCGGTCCGGCAAAAAAGAAGCATCACGAACGCCGCGATTCCTGCTGCCATCCTTGCCGGACGCACGCGCCGGGGAAGCGGGAGTTGTGGCTTCCGAATGTAAATATGGATTCATAAATTTGGAGTTTATAAGATGATTAAGCAGTTTTCCGGGCTGCCGAATCTGCCAAACGATCCGGTCCCGGGAGGTTTGTTTGTCGTGTACTGATTTTTTTCCAGGTTTGAAGTTCTTTTTAAGGTTAGATTTCGGTTATTTGATAATTATCAGCTGATTTTTGTCATCGAAAACATAGTCGAATCCGGCGTCTGAAGCCAGCACGCGCAGGGCATGCTCCACACCGTCGGCCTGGCGGAACTTACCCATGGCCGAGTAACCCGCCATGCGTCGGTTGTCTACCCGGATTTTTACGCCGTAGAATTGCTCGAAGCGTTTCATAAGCTCTATAAAGGGTGTTTCGGCGAAACTCAGGATACCGTCACGCCAAAGGAATTCGTCGTTGTCGGCAATCTCCGAGATCACGAACGTCCCGTTATGCAGCGTCGCTGACTCGTTGGGTTTGAGCACCGTCCACGCATCGCCCGCCTCGATACGTACCGAACCTTCGACCAGCGAGGTGCGGAAATCACCCGTCGAGCGTGAAACCGCCAAATCGAACTCTGTGCCGAGCACCTCGACTGCGGCACAGGCCGTTTCAACACGGAAAGGATGTCTGGCATCTTTCGTTACTTTGAAATAGCCCTCACCGTCGAGCGTTACCCGGCGGTCGCTCTTCGAAAAAGTCGTGGAATAGGTGAATTCGCTGCCTGAATTGAGCCAGAACATCGGTTCCGTCGGCCAATTGCAGATTCACACGCTGACCCATCGGAACCACGATGCGCTGCATAAGCCCCCTCTTCAGAACGGGTATTGAAATACTGGAACAAAATGCCCAGTACAAAACCTGCAGCGGCAGCAGCGGTCATTCGCCCAAGGCGCATTAGGCGCACTTTGAGCGGGCGGCGCACCTCATGCGGCGAGAGCAGCAGCGAGGCGTCGAAGAGTTTACGTTCGCGGATATATTCGTCGTCGTAGTGGTCGGCGGACGCTTCGACCCACGTGCGAATGGCTTTACGCTCCGAGGGCGATGCGTCTCCTTTGAAAATACTTGTATAGCAGACTCTTGTCCATAGTTTCAGGTTCTTTGCGCAACGGACTTTGAGTACCCGTTACATAAGAATAACAAGAAACCCGGGGCGAACCCTAAACGAAAATGCGTTTTTTTGAAAAATTTTGTATCCGGGAACTTCGAATCGCAAGAGATCTTTTACCGACCGAGGTAGAAGATTAGCGCAGCGACATAACCTGCAAGGTCGGCGCGCAACGTACGCAAAGCGATGTTCATATAATACTCGACGCTTTTGACACTCAATCCGAGTTCGACTGCGATTTCACGATGAGAACGTCCTTCGAGACGGCTCATTGTAAAAACTTTCTGTGCTTTGGGCGGAAGTTTACGCAACGAACGTCGCACCAGTTCTTCCATTTCAGCCGTGAAGATTTCCTCGGGATCACAGGCCCGCAATGATGCCAGTTGCATTCTTAATTCCCACTGAGCGTCTGTCTGAGACGATGCGACGAACTTCTCGTGCACCTTGCGGTGTTCGGAGTTCATTGATACACTTTGTTTTTAACGATGGTGAGAATATAGGCGGGAGCGTTTATTTCGGCAGGAGGAGACTGCCGGAATGCCTCCCAATAGGCCATGAAAGCATCGGTCACAATGTCCTCGGCCAACTGCATATCGTGAATGTAGCTGTCGGCAAAGAGCGTAAACCGACGTTTATACTCCATGAAAAGGGCATCGAACTGTAGCATAGCCGTAGTAAATTCCTCTGTAGCTTCGTATGCCGGACGGCGGAACGTTCCGCCAGTACAAATAACAACCACCTCCGAGGGATTTCCCGAAGGTACGGATCGTTTGGCAAACAAAGAAAGGAAAAAAATTCCGGAAAATGAAATCACAGGGCATTTATTCCGAAAAACATACTTTTTCATTACTATCCTGACCACGTCTCATTAAGGCAGATACAATGAAAAAATGGGCTTTGGATAGGACGGCTGATGGCGAAAGGAGGGGCTTTAGTGACAAATTATTAGCAATGCAATTCATTCTACAAAAAAATGCAATAACCTGACAAAATCAAGCCGTTACATCATTTCGACTCCGCGCACACCGGCCGGAAGTTTAGCGATGCCCTCCTTCAGAATCCGGTAGAAGGACTTGACTTGCTGTTGATTATCGTTTTCCATAGTATGTTTCATATATCAAGAGGGGCATACTCCGAACCGGCAGAAGCGCCCGGAAGCCCCCGGGCCCTTTTCAAGCGGGCCCGTATATTTTCCGACAGAACTCCCCCGACGCGGCGCGTGTATTCCTCCCGGTTGTCGCGGTAGGAAGCGGCATGTCCGGCACCCGGCACGAGCCACAGCTCCTTGTCGCCCGGCTTCGCCTCGAAAAGCGGGCGAACCATCCAGGTGGGGACATAATCGTCGGCATCGCCGTGGATGAATCGGCAGGCGGCATTTTTGCGACCTGTGCCAGCGACGAGGCCTCGCGGAAATTCCACCCGTATTTCAGGTCGCACAGCCAGCTGGCCGTATACAGCAACGGGAATGCCGGCAGCCCAAACGACGACTTCAGTTCCTTGGAGAACTCGTCCCAGACGCCCGTATAGCCGCAATCCTCGACAAAACACCTGACGCGTAGGGCCGTTGGGGCTCGCCCGAGGGCCATCATCGTCGTAGCAGCCCCCATCGAGATGCCATGCACGACCATCCGCGTATCGCCGCCGAAAACCCGTCGGCAATCTCCATCCAGCGCAGCAGATCGAAGCGGTCGAGCCACCCCATGCGGATTGCCCGCCCTTCGCTCTGTCCGTGGTAATACAGATCCGGCAGCAGGATGTTATACCCCAGGTCATGGTTATAGAGGTAGCCGATCATCAGCATCCGCACGGCGCAGTCCGTATAACCGTGGACGATGACCGCCGTGCGGTCGGTCGGCACGGGAGCCGCCGCGTAGAGGGCGTGCAGCCGGACACCCTGCGGATCGGCGATCACGGTGTCGCGCAACGCCCCGGCCGTCTGCAAACTGTCCACCCACGGGCGCAGGGAATGGGTATTCGGCATACATGTATTCATAGGCCGTGGCATTCTTTTTCCCGCATCCTGGCGTCGGGACGCAGCGAGAACGCGAGCATATAGAAACTCCGCCGATAACCGCAGCTACCAGCAACAGGATAAAACCGGTAATGATTCGCGCAATTCGTCTCGTCGTCATAACTTCTGGTTATAGGTCTGCACGCTCGGAAAGCGACATGCCCTGTGTTCCGGCATAAAACATCACCAGCTCCAGCTCCCCGTCGCCCCCGGTTCTCGCCGTAATGGCGCGTACCGACCAGCTCCACGATGCCCTCTCCGGCCCGGAACATCCGTTGGGCACCGGTTTCGGCAATGACGGTCAGCTCGCCCCGCAGGATCACCCCGCATTGACCAGGGCGTGCGTATGCATCGCCAGCGCAGTATGCGGCGGCACCGTTGCCCGGTATCGTCACACGCGGCGCACCCCGGATAGGAGGGGCAGCGGCGCCCCGTCCCAACTGGCCGCGGTTTCGACGACACGGGATATGGCAACGCCATCGTCCCCCGGATTCACTTCGCGGCGACTTTGGCACGGATATGCTCCAGCATATCGTCCGTCATGCGCGAGAGATCCCATTCGGGTTTCCACCCCCACTCCTCGCGGGCGTCAGGCGTTATCGTCGAGCGAAGTTGGGCCAGCTCTCGGCGATCTCCTTCTTCACGGGGTCGACGTCGTAGTCCATCGTGAAGCCGGGCATCCGCTTTTGGATTTCGGCGCAGATAATCTCCGGCGTGAAGCTCATCGACGCGATGTTGAAACTGTTGCGGTGCACGAGCTTCGCGGGGTCGGCCTCCATCAGTTCGACGCAGGCCCGCAGCGCATCGGGCATGTAGATCATGTCCATATAGACGTCCGACGGTACGGGGCAGGTGAATTTACCCGACTTTACAGCCTCGTAATAAATCTCCACGGCATAGTCCGTCGTACCGCCGCCCGGCAGCGTGACGTTCGAGATAATGCCCGGAAAACGCACCGAACGGGTATCGACACCGTACTTATGGTGGTAGTAATTCCCCAGCATCTCGCCCGTGACCTTGCAGATGCCGTAGATCGTCGTGGGCTGCATGACCGTGTCCTGCGGCGTGCGGACTTTGGGCGACGAGGGCCCGAACGCCCCGATCGAGCTGGGGGTGAAGAGCGCGCAATGGTGCTGGCGCGCCACCTCCGAGCAATTGTTGAGCGCCCCCATATTGACGTTCCAGGCCATCTGCGGATTACGTTCGCCCACAGCCGAGAGCAAAGCGACCAGGTTGAAGATCGTATCGATGTGGTAACGCGCCACGACCGACGCCATCGCCGTCGCATCGAGCGCATTGAGCACTTCGAAAGGGCCGGCCTCGCCGAGGAGCCTTGCATTCGCGCATGTCGGTGGCGACGACGTTGCGGTCGCCGTAGATTTTGCGCAGGTAAACTCGTCAGCTCGGAACCTATCTGGCCTCCGGCGCCTATTATCAGTATACGTTTCATGTGCATGGGTTATAATTCAAAAAGTAAAGATAGAAAAAATAATTATGAATTATTCACATTTTTTGGTCTTTTCATTTTTCTTATGTACTTTTTGCACCACTCGAACGGAAATGTTGCTGTTGTAGCTCAGTGGTAGAGCACTTCGCGGTAAGGAAGAGGTCACGAGTTCAATCCTCGTCAACAGCTCTCAAATCAGCGGTTGCCAAAACAAGGCAGCCGCTTTTTTCGTGCATATATGGCAAAAAAGGCATGATTCGGAGCGGTTTTTCACCCGCATTTTTTTTACCCGAATCCGACGGGTAAACGGCGAAATAGAAAACGCGCGCTGCAAAAATAACGTAAAAGCTATGAATATCACCGTTAACGTTGTTTGTCGCAAGGATAAGGCAAACAAAAACGGAACTACTCCCATCCATCTGCGATTTACCCGAGGCTCGAAAATTCGCTGTGTCAGCACCGGAACAGCAATCGTTCCTACGGCTTGGGATGCCCAAAACCGCCGTATCATCATTCAGAATGAGGAGCCGCAGGAAATCCAGTACCGCATCGACAGCCTGCTTGCAGAAATACCACAAACGCCTGAAACGACTTGAGATTTTGGAAGCAGACATCACGCTCGATAATCTTCTCGAAAGAAACGGGCGGAAAAACGACGGTACGACAGCCGAATATTTTGCACAAGCGATAACCCGGCAACAAGAACAGGGCAAGATAAACACAGCCACCAAATACCGTTTCACACTGGTATCATTGCAGAAAGTCCTGCCCCTACTCAAATTCGACGAACTGACACTTTCGCACCTGCATAATCCGGAGCAAAAGCTCCACGAAACGGACTGTTCCGCTAACAGCACAGCGGCAAAGATTAGCGTATTGAAAGTCGTTTACAAACGACAAAACCGACAATCGGCAGGCCCTTTTTCCATCTATTTCACCAATATTATTCCCCAAACAGAACTATGCGGAAACCGTGTTTGCCGTAACTTTGTGTTGTAAACGGACTCACATATGAAAATAACGATCAACCCCGCAATACGGCATGTGCAGCCATTCATCGAGCGGCTCCCGGAGGTTTTTCCGTCTCGGGCGAAGTGCTCCACGAAGGGGCGCAACCAGATACGGGCTTTCGACATCGGGGGGCGAAAGCCTGGTCGTCAAACGCTACAAACGCCCCCCCATCTGTTCAACAGGGTCATGTATTCGTTCTTCCGCAAGAACAAGGCCCCGCCGCGCCTACGAGCACGCCCCTGCGCCTGCGCGGGATGGGTTTCGACACCCCGGAACCGGTGGCATGGAGCGAATACCGCAAGGACGGCCTGATCGCCGACACCTATTTCGTCTCCCGCCGGTCGGAGCTCACCCGCTCCCGCAGACCATGCGACGCTTCCCGGCGCCGGACACGCTGCCGTGCTCGAAGCCTTCGCCCGCTTCACCGTCCGCCTCCATGAGCAAGGAATCTGCCACGAGGATTTCAACCAGACCAACATCCTCTGGGAATACGACGGCACGGCAGGCAACTACCGCTTCCAGCTGATCGACATCAACCGCATGAGATTCCACGCACGGCCGCTGCGCCCCGACGAATGCATGATCAACCTGCGGCGGCTGAGCTGCCCGGCCGTCCCGTTCCTGTACATATTGGATCGCTATGCCGACATACGCGGGTGGGACATCAACGACACGCTGCTGCGGGGGACTTTCTTCCGCCTGCTCTTCGGCCGCCGGCAGCAG
>VOFK01001139.1_pt1 | contig 40125 bp, 80 predicted proteins | sample 5384121 | NCBI WGS metagenome assembly VOFK01 (sample SAMN12384730, study PRJNA508395) | human gut metagenome | isolation source: healthy gut J | host: Homo sapiens | reverse complement strand
TACGTGGCTGCTTGATAGGGTCGGGGCTATATTAAGTTATTAACATTATTTATGCCATTTGCATCTGCGACAGATGAGTATAAGGAGGCGTTAGAAAAAATTTTCGGATTCGATGTATATAGAAGAATTGAATATGACGAATGAAGAAGCAATTAATATCTCGTTGTTTGAGTTTATAAGAATTTATTCATCTGAAACAGGGGAAGGAAATATCAAATGATTTAAGTATTGTATATGTAGTTGTGATTGCAGCATTTGCTGTTTTTGCATTATTAACATTATTATTTTCAATATTAAGAAAATCAATACCGGTGATTGTTTTTAACATACCACCTTTGCAGTATTAAGGCTCATAATATGGGATTTTGAAGATAGGGGTGTGATTTCAAACAGTAGATATGATTGGGGGATAGCACAGTACATCGGCTATATTGGTATTGCCATTGTTATGGTAGGTGCCGTGGCACTTTTAGTTGTAAAATGAAAGATAAAAAGCAACAGAAAACATTAGCACAATAATATGGAGGACATTTCAATGAAAAAAAATTATTATCTTTTATACTTGTTTTTGGCATGACATTTTTCCTTAACTGCATGTGGCAGTAAGACAGATTCTGGAAAGACAGCAGCTTCCGCACCTACACAGGGCAACAACACAGTAACAGAGAGTAGTACACAAGAACCGACAGAAGAACCTACGGAAGATACCAAAATAGAGATTCAGGCAGACTCTTTAGATGCACTGGAAGAAATGGTGAACAAAGATGTTGATAATACAGTAGAAGCTTTGACAAAAATCGTATGAAAAGTTGAAAACTGAGATTAACACATATAACAAATACAAAGCGAATACCAAAAAAGTGAAAAGCATTTTATGATGAAGTGCTTTTATCACAACAAAAGTTAACGACTAAATTAAGAGAATACGCTCTTTTGCATATGCGAAAATGATTCTCGCTTCAGGTGATGATATGTATGATAAAATGGATGATTTGTATGACGTTATTTACGATAAAGCCGGGGATAAGGTATATAAGAAAATCTATGATGGAATTTTTAGAAGATATGTATGATGATTTCTATGATGGAATTCTGGATGACGCATATGATAATGCTAAATATTCGAGTGGTCAGATTTGCGTTCAGATGAATATAAATGGTGGTCACATACCCGCTCTGATATTTATGATGACTGGTCCGATTTTCGCTCTGAAGTATATGATTTTTTGGGATGATACAAAAAGCGACATATGGGATAGTGATATTGCAAAAGCAACAGAAAATTTAAATGATTTTGCAAAAAAGATATTGAAAAATATATTCCTTGAGTTTAGAATCTTTAAGAAGGGCACTTACCATCAGGTAGGTGCCCTCAGACTGTATTATCTGCTTTTGGACGAGGTACAATTTATGCCTCGGTTTGAGGAGGTGCTGAACAGCCTGCTTCGTATTCCAACATTGACATGTATGTAACGGGAAGTAATTCAAATTTTATCAAGTGATATTGTAACCGAATTTAGAGGAAGGGGAGATGAAATTAGAATCTATCCTTTATCTTTTGCGGAGTTTTATGCGGCTTTTGGGGGAGATTATTGATGACGCATGGAATGAGTATATGATATAAAAGGAAGAAAGTATGTGGGGGCGAATTTAAAATATTATTTTTTTTCTGATGTTGGGCTCAGAAATGCCAGATTGAATTTTAGACAACAGGAGCCGACGCATATTATGGAAAACATTGTGTATAATGAGCTGCTTGTTCGTGGATACAATGTGGATGTTGGCATTGTAGATGTAATGGCAAAAAATGTGGATAGTAAAGAGTTCGTAAACAGTTAGAAGTTGATTTTGTGGTAAACCAAGGAAGTCAGAGATATTACACATCAAGTGGCTTACGATATGGATACTGAGGAAAAAGCAAAACGCAGGAAACTCAATTCATTAAGGAATATTCTGATTCATTTAAGAAAATAATAATAAATGGAACAAAGAAGCCTTGGAGAAATGATGAAGGATTTGTAATTATGGGAATGAAATATTTTCTTCTTAATGCAGACAGTCTGAATTTTAAGTCGAAAGTAAGTTATGCAAGGTTGGAGCTATCGCCCCACCTTTGCCATTTTTTTGAAACGAACATTAAAAAGGTTTACAATAGCGATTCATTTTCGCAAAGAATTTTTTTTTTGCTTTTCCTTTGCCGGAGTTGGCTGATAGTTATTAATGCTGTTGGTTGAAGAAACCTTGCATGGAATGATTTTTTACATCATTGATTTCTGTAATTTGTTCTTTTTGAAAGTAAAGGTCTGCTGGTAAATCATGGTGTCTTTGTCCGGTGGATTTGTGTTGCCGCCAAAGCAGAAATTTGCAAGGCTGTAAACGATATAGGCACCTTTGTATTTTTCGATTCCCTGCAGGACATACGGGTGGTGGCAGGACAAGATTGGCACCTTGTTTTTACGGCATAGTGGGCAATACTTTTTCTGAACGGCATCCAGAGAACTTGTCTTTCGATACCGGCGTGCATGCTGACAATAATAAGGTCCGCTTTTTTCTTTTTCAGTTTTTGAATACCGCTTTTATGTAGTGTTTGCTGGAGGATGTACACCTTCGAGGCCGTTGACCGCAATCATACCAATTTTTTTACCGTTCGTTTTGTAAATCGAAACTTTACTATAGGAAGCAAAAAGGCATCTTGTTTTTCTTGAAAACAGAGATTGTGTCATGGTAACTTCCATTTCCAAAGTCACGGCAGTGGTTGTTGGCAAAAAAGAGATAGCATCTACATTTCCCTTTGTAAAATTTTCAGATAAGAGGGATTTCCCTTAAACGCAAATGTTTTGTCGGCACGTGTACTTCTTGTTGTTAGAGTGCCTTCAAAAATTGACAAGTGTTAAATCGTCTTTTTGAAAAAATGTTCTTAACATTTTTAAAGAAATAAGAAGGCGTTTTTTGTTTGTATTTTGCATAAAAATTAACGCTTGCCGGAGATTTATAATCGGAACCAAGTGTACAGTCACCGGCTGCGCTTATCGTGATTTTAGTTACTGACTTTTTTTTTTTTGTTTTTTTGGGGCAGCAGTTGGTTTGCTTTTTGTGACTGCCGGTGTCTGCGTGGCAGAAGGTGTTGCCGTGCCGGCTGGTTCTTCAGTTGCTGCAATGTTGGTTTTTCTTCACTGCCGGCAGTTTGCGCAAAGGCAGAAACCGGTGATAAAATTGTTGTGCATAAAAGAGCAGTAAAAAACAGATAAGGCTGTTAGTTTTTTGTTCATTTTGAATCCCCTGTGTTAAAGTTATGATATAATTATGGTTCCAATTTTTTTTTAGCATACAACAAAAGGGAATAAACTGTCAATTATTTATAAGGGTGTTTTCCAATTAAAAAAAATAATTCCGACGTTTTGCGTGTATCAATCGTATCTATAGTGAAAGGAGGAGAAAAAGAATGAATACTTTGGACGGTACCGGTAAAAAAAAAATAATTTTTACAGAGACTTATGAAGCCTATGTGAATGACATATATCGTTTATGCTTTTTCTTTTATGAAAAATCACATGGATGCGGAGGATATTGTGCATGAGACATTTTTGAAATGTTATCATCTTTGACCGCACCTTTGATTCGGAACAGCATAAAAAGCGTGGTTGATCGTTACGGCGTCAAATGCGTGCAAGGATATGTTGAAGCATTGGTGGAATCGTAGAAATCGTTTGAGGATTATACGGAAATAGCGGATGATTCACATTCCGAAATAGATGGGATGATGAGTTTGATTTTGAACTGCCGTATCAGTATAAAATGGTAGTTTACCTATATTATTATGAGGGGTATAACAGCAGGGAAATTGCGGACTTGCTACATAAGTCGGAATCAACAATCTGGACGCGCCTGCAAAAGCAAAAAATATTAAGAAAGGAATTGAAAAAGATGGATATTAGACAATCATATGAAAAAATTAAAATATTTCGAACAAGCTAAGAATCAAATTAAAAATGATATTCTTGCCGGGGAAAAAACGGTCAGGAAAGAAAAATGGCAGTGGTGCATATAAAAAATATGGGAAATTGCGGTGGCTGCCGCATTGGCGTTGGTTCTTATTGTGCCTTCGGGGGTAATGGCAGCCGGAAAGTTGTACCGATATTTTACGACATCCATTCAGAAGGACAAATATTCGGTTACTGCTGAAATGAATCAGACCAAAGGGAAGAAAAATGAAGTATATAAAAGTTTCAGCGGACTTTGGCGAAAGTTATCACAAGACAGAAAGAAATAAAGAATTTCAATGTTATGAGAATCGTGAGGGAGGTCAAAGGGTAAAGATTTTTGGTATTCTTTTTGCAGTATTTAGAAGGAAAAACAGAAGGAGATACTTTCAACTTATGATGATGAAGGAAAATGAAACGATGAAAATTAACGGCCGCTGTGCGGTTTACTGCCGTTATAATCCGGTTGTGGGAAGTAAGTATCTGAAGAGCAAAAAAGACTGATTATGGACAGACACTTTATATTTTTGTGGAGGATTATGGTTATCTGATTGAGATGGCAGCACAAACAGGACTTTCAAAAAAAGATTTTGTTCATTTGGCAGAAAAAAATTCAGATAACTAAAAAGCAGAATCAAAAGCTGAGGCGGCTGATTATATTCTTTTTACAGTAAGAGAAGCGGGGGTGCATGGAATGTGCAGCAAAACCTGACGGCGGATGAAAAAATTGATGCAAAGCATTACTCAACAAATGGAACGGCTCAGGTTAAAAATGCAGTTTATGAAGTAAAAGATGTTAAGGTTTTGATTCGGCAAACCAGCTGAAAACGGACGCATTTATTAAAAAACGGGCTTCATTTTTTAAAGCATGTGAATAACGATGGAAAATTAAAGACGTATGAAAGAGAGCAGATTCAATATGGAAATGGAATCACGGCACCGGAGAGAAGTGTAATAGAAACAAAGACGGTTCATCCAAAACTGGTTTATGTTACACTTGCAGTTAAGAATTCGGTACCCGTTTTAAAAAGCGGCAAGTTTCCGGTTCCTTCTTTGCAGCTTGTGACGAAAAAAGGCAAGCAGATTTTCCGGAAAACATATGATGACTATGGCAGACCAAATTATATTTTCAAAATCTTTTTTACGGATGGTATGCCATGTTATTTGGAAAAAAATTAACCGGGAAAAGCGAGTGGTTTTGTAGAAGGTTCTAAAGGGAACCATTCAATTGCACTTTGCGTATCTTGTGGATGAAGATGAACTGGATGGTATGGCACTGAATTTGAATGATTGGTCAAAAGACTGTGAGTATTTGGACATCTCGCAGAGGTAAAAAACATAATTCGTATAAATGAATATTTGACAAATAAACGGATGGAGCAAGGTGATACAGAGCAGGCACAAGACCATGATATGCCGGAGGGCGAGGAAAGTGGATATGCCGGAAAAAATATGATGAGATATCGTTAAAGGACTTTGCAGGTTATAGTAAGTCGATGTTTTTATACTGGACGGAAGATGATTTTGCATCTTCTTTTCGTAAGATGCTTACATTAGAGCAGTTTCGAAGTGAGGAGATGCAGCAGTTATATCAGCAGTATCTAGTGAGTGGACCATCGGAATATGTAAAAAAGATTTATTTGAACATATGGGGATTTCACCTGCAAAAAATTAGCGGCACAATTTTATGCTGTCATGTTTTTCTTTTTACAGTTTGTATGATGGGGCAAAGGACAAGGATGAAGTAAAAAGAAACAGTTTGAAACAACATTGGATGAATTTACGAAAAAAATTATTAGTTGGAGAGAGGATGACGCATTTGTTCCGGAACTTGATTTTGTTATGGAGAAAGACGGGCAGCTGATTGGTCAGAATGTGTTTGTAAAGGCAGTAATCAAGCAGATGATGGAAGAAAAAATTCCGATTATGACGATGGGCCCAATTTGTATTACACCAGAGTTGAAACGGAGAAATACGGAAAAATATTATTAGATGCGTCTATTGAAAAAGCAAAAAGAACTTGGCTGTGGGGCACTTTGTTTTGAGGGAGATATTGATTTCTATGGGAAAAGCGGATTTCGACCTGCCAGTGAATTTGGTATTCGGTATCACGGGCTGGGGAGAAGATGAGGATGCATCGTTCTTTTTGTGTAAAAGAATTAATACCGGGCTATTTGTCGGATGTTACCGGAGAATATGCAACACCATCGAGGTATTTTGTGGACGAAGAGAAAGCCGAAGAGTTTGATAAGACATTTCCAAAGAAGGAAAAAAAAACTTCCGGGACAAATTTTTTAGAGATGTATCCTTTTTTGCTTGACAAGTTACCAGTCGGTAACTATAATAAAGGTAACCGATTGGTAACTACCGAGTGAAAGGAAGAATTTTATGGAGGAAAAGAGCACGAAGGAACGGATTTTAGAAGAAAGCATTACGGTTGTTTGCAAAAAACGGATATCTGGGAACTTCGATGAATGATATTGCCAGACAGTTAGGAGTTACGAAGGCAGCGTTATATAAACACCACACGAGTAAGCAGGAAATCCTTGACAGCATTGTGAACCGGATGGATTCGCTGGATTATGAGCGCGGGAAAAAAGTATGAAATGCCACAAGGAGCCAGCGAAACAGTCATAAGAGGATATCGGGAGGCGGACATAGACAAGATTAAGCAGATTACGAAGGTACAGTTTTGCATTGGACAGAGGAAGATTTTTTTCAAATTGTTTTCGCAAGATGCTGATGCTTGAGCAGTACCGGGATGAAACGATGGCAGCATTGTTTCAGAAGTATCTTGTTTCCGGCCGGTATCTTACATGGAAATAATTTTTAAAGGGATTAACCGGAAAAAAGAAGCGGACGCAAGGCAGTTAGCACTGGATTTTTATGGTCCGATTTTTTCTCATGTACAGTTTGTACGATGCAGCAGATGAGAAAGAGGAAATTATAACAATGCTCGAGCTGCATGTAGAACGTTTTGCTAAAATACTGAAAGGAGGAAGAAGAAAATGAAACTTTATTTTGGAAATACAACGACAACGATAACAACGCTGATGATTCTATGTCTGCTTGGATTTATCGGTTATACAATTTTTCAGAGAGCAAATATCCTTTACTGGGGAAGACGGACTTTATTTGTACTCGTATTTGGCTTGGTTATCTGCTGTTTTGCGGCAGCCAGAGACGGGCTGGATAAGACAATTCAACACACAATCGATGGAAGCTGTGCACCGGGAATTTTTTCCACTTCTAAGTATTCCTAATTTAATCGGGTGCATTGGTGCTGCTATCATTATTATTGCTGCCATTGCTACACCGATTGCTAAATCGCAGGCGGCACGTGAAGTTTGGTTTTATTTTATGTCAGGTGGTGCTCTTTTGAAGATTGTTGTTATGGAGGTATCAAGGATTCGGTTGTGATGTTTTTTCTAGTTTTCCGTAATTGACCAAGAAAAGTTTACATCTCGTGGCGCTTTCGCTCAGACAAATCCGCAGAAGTATCGGCATGTAAACAGACACATGCCTGATACTTGCGCATTTGTATCCACGAGATGCAAATCTTTTCTGGTCAATTACTGGAATCTAGAAAAGATCACAACCGAATCCTTTACATAAGCGATAGATAGTTAGTTAGGAAGTGGAGTGGACAATGTGCATACGTTTGGAAACAAATCAGCGGAAAAGTATGCCTTGATTCCCCAATTACGTTTCAAGTAACTGGTTTTAAATGCTCGGCTGCCAATTTATTTGGTTTCCGGTAATCCAGCAGAAAGACTTGGTGATGAGTGGGTACAAACACGCGGGTATCAGGCATGTGTCGTTTACATGCCGATACCCTTACGCGTTTGTTTAGCGGGAGCGCCCACTCATCACCAAAAGTCTTTCTGCTGGATTACCGGAAACCAAATAAATTGCCCCACACTATCATTGACAACAAATACATAAAATGTTTATAATCTATATGGATATATGAAAAAAAGATGGGGTGGAGAAGAAAGATAATACTAAAGGGAAGGTTAAAGGGATATTTTATGTATGAAAAAAGGAAAAGCAGAGGGAAACCCATCTGATTGTGTTATTAGTGTACACATTTTTTCTCGCTTATTTTGACGGGAGAATCACTTTTGCTTGGCTGGGAAGTGGGAGCAATTGTGCTTTGCTGACGGCATTGATTGGAAGCTGGGTAATTTATATTACCGATATGGTTTCAGGAGGAATGCGGCTGTGGCTGTATTTTGCCTTGACGATGATATCTTGTTTTTTTTATGGAATTCATCAGACAAGTGTGTTTGATTTGGCACCACTTATGATTTTGATTATGATTCTATTTTCAGTAACGGAAAAATCAAGTATTATCAGACTTTGTGTGATTACATATTATTTGACAATGTGTTATGATTTTATCTTTGTTCTGAAACATGCCATTGAACTTACAACACTTACAGTGACTAGGACGCTTTTGCATCTTGGTCTTGTTTTGGTGTCCGGATGTCTTGTGAATCTTGTATTGAAAAGGAGGAAATCAGAGCGTGTATATTCGGATAAAAAAAATTGAAAAATTAGAAGAAACAAATCGCCGTGTCGAAGATTTTCTTGCCAATGTTTCTCATGAATTGCGTACACCGATTAATGCGGTTACAGGTATTTACCGTCATGCTGCAAAAAAGAAGAAGAGCAAGAAAAAAAGAGAGCAGTTATCCTCGGTACAAATGGCTGGAAAACGATTATTTGGTCAAATTGAAGATATTTTAGATTACACAGAAATTGATACGAACAAAATACCGGCTGAGCGAAGAAAATTATACACCGTCTCTGGTTGTGATTTGGTTTCGAGTATTGGGAAAAAGAAGAAAAACAGACCGAATTGCTTTTTGACTATGATACAAAAAATTCCACCGGTTCTTTTTAGTGATGAGCGGAAAATAAGAAAAGATATTAAAAACATCTAGTGGATAATGCGATGAAATTTACGCAAGAGGGCGGTGTTTATGTCAGAATTTTTTCATTAAAAAAATCTTATGGAATCAATTTGTGTATTGAAGTAAAGTGATACAGGTGTCGGCATTGCAAAAAGATGAACTGGAAAGAATTACGGAGCGGTTCTACCAAACAAGTACAGGAAGAAAACCGAAAGGTGGGGGACTTGGGTTAGGTTTGTCTATTGTGTACGGAATGGTTCGTGTGATGAATGGGTTTATGCGGATTGAAAGTGAAGAGGGCAGGGGGAACTACGGTTACGGTTAGTATTCCACAGCAGGTGGCAGAAGAAAATCCGGAAAAGCCTTTAATTAATAATAAAAACTTGTGTGTTGCATGTTTCTTGATGACGGAAAAAAATATAAGTGCCTCAAGTAAGAGAGTATTATAATAAAATGATTGCGCATATGGTAAAAAACAGTTTGACATCCTATTGCACCGTGTTACGAACCGGGACGAATTGGAACAGTTATTAGAAGTGACACCGGTGACGCATTTGTTTGTGGGTGAGGAGGAGTATCGCGTAAATAAGAATTATTTGGAAATGATAGATTCAAAAGTGCGGATTGTTGTTGTGGCAGGAAAAATATTATTCTGCCGCAGGAAAAAGCGGATAGAAATAATTCGGAAGCCCCTTTGTACACAGTCTGTATTAAATATTTTAAAGGAAAAGGAAAGTGATTTGTCAAAAAAAGAAAGAAACGAAAATGATATGCCCGGGAATTAAGGTGTTGGTTGTGGGATGATGAGCCGATGAATCTGACCGTTGCAAAGGGATTTTTGAAAATTATCAGATGATAGTAAAAAAACTGTAATCAGCGGAAAAGAGGCAATTGCGGCTTGTGAAAAGGAAAGATTTGATATTATTTTCCTTGATCATATGATGCCGGAAATGGATGGTATTGAAACGTTAAAACAACTTCGTAAAATGCAAAAAAGAGAGTGGTCAGGAATATATTATTGTTGCATTTACGGCAAATGCAGTCAGTGGGGCAAAAAAAATGTTTATGGAGGAAGGTTTTGATGAGTTTGTTTCAAAACCGATTGAGACAATGACACTGGAACGAGTTCTTTGCAAGGTGCTTCCGAAATCGTCGATTACCTATGTCAGTGAGGAAAAAGAGGCTGTAAAAGCGGACGAGAGGAAAAACGAATTTTGACAGGAATGCCGGGCTGCAATACTGCCGTGGAGATGAAATGTTTTACAGAGAATTGTTAGCGCAGTTTCACGGTGAGTCGGTGAAAAAGAGACAAATGATAGAAGCGGATTATGAGCAGAAAAATATGGAAGATTATCGGATTCGTGTGCACGCCTTAAAAGAGTACGGCGAAGATGATAGAGCAGAGAATTTGTCTGATCTGGCAAAAAAGATTTGGAAATGGCAGCGAAAGAAAAAGACTGGGATTTCATTGAGAAGAATCACAAAGAAGTTCTAGACCAGTATGCAGCGGCGGTTGTGGAAATCGGCAGCCTGCTTGGTACTGTGTTGGAAGAAGAGGAGTTTTCTGTAACGCAAATAAATAGCGAAAAAAATTATTGGAAGAATTAATGCTTTTGATGGAAAAAATTGCGTGCTTACGAAATAGATGAGGCAGAAAAAATTATTCAAAAACTGCAGCATATAAAGTGCGCAAACTTGTTGGGGAAAAGAATTGATTGAGGATATCAAACAAGATGTAACGGATTTTGAATTTGACCGGGCACTTAATAAAAACAGAGAAGCTATACAAACGTGTGGAAAGAGGTGAATGCGAATGAATCCAAAACGATTGATACAAGTGTTTAACAATCATGAATTAGGGGCTTCAGGAACGATTGTTCCGTCTTCTGGTCACGATTGGCTTAATGGGACTGGCAATGGGCATTCTTGTTGGTCTTGTGTTAGGAGAAAGTATGGCAAACACCCTTTCACTTCTTGTGGTATTTGCGCTTGCGGTTGCGATAACGTATTTTTCCATCCATTTTCATAAAATTCAAATAGGAGCAGTGCTGATTTCCGTTTTGCTGATTTATTTTGCGCTTCCTTTTTAACTTTTTGACAAGTGGAGGGATTTATGGAGGCGCCCGATTTGGCTGATGTTTGGCGTTGTTTTTGCCTGTCTGGTAGTTGAGAAGAAGGCAAAGTACATATTGATTGCCAGCAGTTTTCTGCCTGTATGGTGTTTGTTATCTGATTGCTTATTTAAATCCTCAGATTATGGGGTCCCATACAATTCATGCTGCTTATGCGGATTCCTTTTTTTACATTGGCAGCAGTGACGGTTCTTGTGTGCAGCATGATTTTATTTCAAAATGCGATGTACCGGAAAGAAAATAAGATTGCGAAGGAGCAAAAAAAAGAAATTGAAGAATTAAACCGGATGCAGAATCATTTTTTTCTCAAGTATGAGCCATGAAATCAGGACACCGATAAATACTATTATTGGACTGAATGAGATGATTTTGCGAGAAGAAATTTCGGATGAAGCAGCCGGCGATGCCAAGAGTATTCAGGGGGCAAGCAAGATGCTTTTGACGCTGATTAATGATATATTGGATATGTCAAAAAATTGAATCGGGCAAAATGCAGATTGTTCCAGCCGTTTACGAAACAGGAGATATGTTATCCGATGTTGTGAATATGCTCTGGATACGGGCAAAGGAAAAAAAGGGCTTGAATTTCATATCAATGTGGACCCTTTGCTGCCATCCCAGCTGTTTGGTGATGAAGTGAGGATTAAACAGATTCTTATTAATGTATTAAATAATGCGGTTAAATATACAAAAGAGGGGGGCTGTTACTTTATCCATTCAGTGCAAAGAGCAGGAGAACGGAAATGCATTAATTTTTGCTTTATTCGGTGACGGATACCGGAATGGGAATTAAAAAAGAAAGTATTCCGTATTTATTTCAAGCATTCAAACGCATTGACGAGAGTGAAAACCGCTATATAGAAGGAACCGGACTGGGACTTTCGATTGTGAAGCAGTTAGTTGAACTTATGGGTGGTGATATTTCCGTAAACAGCGTATATACAAAAGGTTCCCCATTTATCATTACAATTCCACAAAAAGTGGTAAGCAATGAAGAGATCGGTGAACTGGATTTGGAGACAAGACATGGTACAAATCAAAGAGAATCGTACAAGCAAAAGTTTTGTGGCGGAAAAAGGCACGCGTCTTAATTGTAGATGATAATGAAATGAACCGGATGGTGGCAAAAAAATTGCTTCGTGACACAAAAGTTATGGTGGATACGGCAGAAAGCGGAGAAAAAAGTGTTTAAAGAAAAAGTCTTCAGACAAGATATGATGTTATTTTTATGGATCACTTGATGCCGGAAATGGATGGTATTGAATGTCTGCATGCGATTCGGATCCAGACGGGTGGCTTTAATCAAAATACGCCGGTTGTGGCACTGACAGCAAATGCCGGAAGTGAAAATAAAAGCACTTTATTTTCGCGAAGGATTTGATGGGTATTTGTTAAAACCGGTCAGTGGTGTACAATTGGAGGAAGAACTTATTCGTCATCTTCCTAAAAAAAATCTTATCAGGCAATTCAATGCGGAAGGAACCGTGGGAATGATAGAGGCACCGATTTTAGAGCACAGGAAAAAAAAGTGCCGGTTATGATATCGACGGATACCACATCCGATTTACCGGATTATCTCATAGATGAAAATTTAGCTGCTGTGATGCCCTATCGCGTGAAAACAGAGGGTGGTGAATTTTTAGATGGTGTGAAACGGAGACAGATGGTATACTTGCCTATATGAAAGAGCGTGGTGAAATGGCGCAGTCGGAGGCACCAAAAGTAAGTGATTACGAAGAGTTTTTTGCCGAACAGCTTACGAAAGCGCAGTCTGTTGTCCATATTTCCATGGCAGAAAGTGTTAGTCCCGGATTTGCGAATGCACTGGAAGCGTCAAAGGCGTTTGATAATGTTATGGTTATAGATTCCGGACAATTGTCAAGCGGTATGGGGACTTATGGTTTTGTATGCCCTATCTTGTGCTACCGGCGGAATGGGAGCCGGGGATATTGCGCAGAAACTTAAGGCTTATAAAAAACAGATTCAGACAAGTTTTTTATTGTAAGCGAGACGGATATCTGATGCAGGCAGGAAAAATTTCGGAAAAAGGTTCATAAACTATGTCAGGCATTTATGCTCCATCCTGTAGTTGTTCTAAAAATGGCAGGATGAAAATAAAGAAAATTTATGTTGGCAGAAAAAACGGCATGGAAGAAATACATTACTCCACGTTTAATAAAGAGCTTCATATGGATAAAAAGAGATGCTGTTTATTACCTATGCAGGACTAACGAATGATGAGTTAAAGGAAATTACAAAAGAAGTAAGAGAAAAGATGCAATCGAGAACATTATTTATCAAAAGGCATCTCCGGCGGTTGCCATTAACTGCGGACCGGGTACCTTTGAGTGTTATTTGCAAAGATGGATGATGAATAAAAACGTATGAGGTGATAGCAAGATGAAAAACAATATTAGTTGTAGATGATGATAAACTAAATCTTTCGGCAGCGCGGAAAGTGTTATGGCGAATATAAGGTAAACCCTGTTGTGAGGGGAACACAGGTATTGTCTTATTTGGAAAAATGAGGAATGTGACATGATTCTTTTGGATATCAGTATGCCGGAAATGGATGGCTTTTGAACTGCTTAGAAAAATTCGGACGATGGAGAACGGTAAGGACATTCCCGTGATTTTTCTTTTACGGCTGACAATGATACCGAGACGGAGACCCGCTGTTTTAAAGAGGTACCATTGATTTTATTGTAAAAACCTTTTGTGCCGGCTGTTATGCAGTCAAGGATTGAAGAGCACTTGAACTAGAAGAACTTCGGCGTGGTCTTTGCGGATAAATTAGAGAAGAAAACCCGTGAAGTATCGGATATTAAAAGTAAATCTTATCAGGATGTCCTGACCGGTCTTTGAATCGCGCCTATACAGAGAATGCTGTAAATGAAATGATTTCACAGGGGAAAAAGGTGCTCTTTTTATGCTTGATATGGATAATTTTAAAAGCAGTTAATGACAATTACGGTCACATTGCCGGGGATGAAACACTTAAAAATATTTGCCGGCACTTTTAAAGAAATTTGCAGGAGAAGGGGATGTTCTTTGTCGGATTGGCGGTGACGAGTTTATGATTTTTGTAAAAGGATGTTACAGAAAAAAGTGAACTGGCAGCCGTGCAGCAGGATTATTTCCGGTTTTCAAAAGAAATTTACTGAATTTGATTTTGAAACCGAGTGTTCCGTTTCGATTGGCATTGCGCAGACACCGGAAGACGGAATGGAATTTAATAAACTTTTTACAACTCAGCAGATAAAGCGTTATACTATGTGAAGCAGAACGGAAAAAACGCATATCATTTTTCAGTGATAAGTTACAGAAGGAAAAAAGCCGTGCCGGAAAAATTGTTGATCTGAAGTATATTAACAGTTTAATGAGCCGTGCAGATGATGGACAGGGCGCGTATTTTCTTTGATATAGACAGTTTTCATCATGTTTATAATTTTATCTGCCGTTTTGTAAAGAGAAAAACGAAAAGGATGTTCAAACACGTGTTATTTACGGTGAATGAGGAAAATCAGGAAAATTGATGTGACAGAGATGGAACTGATTTTGGAGACCTTGGAGAAAGCAATTTATACGTCCTTGCGCAGGTCGGATGTATCGACGAGATATTCCAGTAAACAGATTGTGGTAATTCTTATGGATACGGACGAAGTAAATGGAAGTATGGTTGCGGATCGTATTTTGATTGTTTTTATAAAAATGTATTCGCATCAGGAGGTGCAGATCGATTATGACATCGCGCATCAGTCGATAGAACTTATATTGCAATTGATTTAAAATCGTTTTATGCTTCTGTGGAATGTAAAGAACGAAATCGCGACCCACTTTACTACAAATCTTGTGGTGGCAGATCAAACAAGGACAGAAAAAACAGTTTGTCTTTGCTGTTTCACCTGCTCTTAAAAGTTATGGAATACCGGGGCGGCCACGGCTTTTTTGAGGTCGTTCAAAAAGGTGAAAGAAGCAAATTATAAACGCCGGTATCAGGCACCGAATCGAACATTTCTAGGTGCCTCGGATGACAGTGTGGAACTAAAAAAAAATAAAACTCTTGCCATTGATTATATTGTGGCACCACCCAGAATGGCATATTACATGGAGTACAGTACAAAAATTTACGATATTTATTTAAAGTACATTGCACCGGAGGATATGCACATTTACTCGGTAGATGAGGTGTTTGTGGATGTGACCGATTACCTTTTCTACCCATATGAAATGACGGCAAGAGAACTTGCCATGACAATGATACAGGATGTTCTCAAAACAACTGGGATTACAGCGACAGCAGGAATTGGTACCAATATGTATCTTTTGTAAAATTGCGATGGACGTGGTGGCAAAACATATGGATCCGGATAAAAACGGGGTGCGGATTGCGGCGTTAAATGAGATGTCGTATCGGAAACTTCTCTGGAATCACAGACCGCTTACCGATTTTTGGCGTGTAGGTCCCGGCTATGCAAAAAATTAGAAGCAAATGGTCTTTATACGATGGGCGATATTGCCAGATGTTCCATTGGAAAACCGGATGAGTTATACAATGAAGAACTTTTTGTATCAGTTATTTGGGGGTGAATGCGGAACTTTTGATTGACCATGCATGGGGGGTATGAGCCGTGCACAATTCAGGATGTTAAGGCGTATAAGCCGGAGACAAATAGTGTAAGTTCCGGTCAGGTTTTGCAGTGCCCCTATGATTTTGATAAAGCGAAACTGGTGGTAAAGGAAATGACGGATTTGATGGTGCTTGATTTGGTCGATAAAAAGACTTGTTACAGATCAGATTGTACTCACGATAGGGTATGATATTGTGAATTTGACAGACCCATCGAGAAATCGAAGTTACAAAGGAGTTGTGACGACGGACCGTTATGGAAGAAAGGTGCCAAAACATGCACACGGGGGACAACCAATTTGAAAAGGCAGACTTCGTCTACTGCTATAATTATGGATGCGGTAATGGAATTGTATGACCGGATTGTAGATAAAAAGTTATTGATTCGCCGGATTACCATTATCGCGAATAAGCTGGTGAGTGAGGATTTGGTGCAGCAGAAAACGAGAAAGCTATGAGCAGTTGCAGCTTTTTACGGATTATGAAGAGGTAAAAACGGGAGCGCGAGAAAGAAGAGGCTGCTCTTGAAAAAGAAAAACGAATCCAGCATGCGATGCTTGATATTAAGAAAAAGTTTGGAAAAAATGCAATTTTAAAAGGAATGAATCTGGAAGAAGGTGCAACTGCCAAAGATAGAAATTCACAGATTGGCGGACACAAGGCATAATCGGATCAGAAAAAAGGAGGTCAGGAAATGCTGAATAATGAAATTAGTCATAAATACGATGACATTCTTTCTATGCCGCATCCCAATTCCAAAAATCATCCCCGCATGGCAAGAAGAGACCGGGCGGCGCAGTTTTCCTCATTTGCAGCACTGACCGGACATGAGGAGGCAATTTCGAGACGGTACTCGTTTGACGGATGAAAAAGCAGCACTTGGTGAAGATGTGATGGAGCGGCTTGATTGGATTTTTATGCAGATAAAAGCCAAAATGAGTGGGAAAATCCGGAGGTGACGATCACATATTTTCTGCCGGATGAGAAGAAGGCAGGCGGGAGATATGAAAGTTATGCCGGTGTGGTAAAGAAAATGGATGAATATAAACGCGAATTGGTTTTTAACGACCATACGGTCATACCAATGCACCAAATTGTAAATATTGAGGCCGACTGGCTGGAAAGGAGTTCAAATGAAGACATTACTTGTGATTGACATGCAGAATGATTTTATTAATGGAGCGCTGGGAACAAAAAGAGGCGGAGGCAATTGTGCCATTTGTAAAGGATAAAATTAAAGAATACCGGGAGGCAGGGAATCGGTTTTTTTCACCCGTGATACGCATGGAGAGGATTATCTGGATACGCAGGAGGGAAAAAATCTGCCGGTGAAGCATTGTATCGAAGGAACTTTTTTTGGGTGGCAGATTTCAGATGAGATTGGTTTTTAGTGAGGACGATATGGTGTTTGATAAAAATACATTTGGATATGATTGGTCGCAGGCGGTTTTGGCACAACCGGAATTGTTTTTTGGTGATGAAATCGAATTGATTGGGTTATGTACGGATATCTGTGTAATTTCAAATGCAATGGGATTAAAAACTGTATTTCCGGAAACTGTTATTTCCGTGGACGCAGCGTGCTGCGCGGGAGTGACAAAAGAGTCCCACGAAAACGCGCTGGCGTCCATGAAAATGTGTCAGATTCAGATAAAAAAATTCACACTAAGTGATTATGAAAGAATCTGTTTTAAGTCTTCCTCCGGGGTTGATACTTTGGAAATGTGATACTCATCAATCAGATATTGCAGCACATTTTTTGAGAGGAAGGCTGGCAGTGTTGGTCCCAGATAAATATTTTTGATACCAAGGTGTAACAGGGTCAGCAGAATGCAGACAGCTTTTTGCTCGTACCAGGACAGAACCATCGACAAAGGAAGTTCATTGACATCACAGTCGAATGCCTTTGCCAGTGCGATAGCAACCTGAATGGCAGAGTAGGGCATCGTTGCATTGTCCCATGTCCATGATGCGGGGAAGTCCGCCAATTTCACCAAGGTCTAAGTCATTGAAACGGTATTTTCCACAGGCAAGTGTCAAAATAACGGTGTCTTTTGGTGTCTGTTTTTACAAATTCGGTATAATAATTTCTTCCCGGTCGTGCACCGTCACATCCACCGACTAAGAAAAAAAAAGTGTCGGATGTCGCCGTTTTTTACTTAGCATCAATCACCTGGTCTGCAACACCAAGGACGGTTCCGTGTCCGAATCCGGTCATGACATAGTGCGCCATTAATTCCGGTATTTTCTTTGTCTTTTGAATAGCCGCCAAGTGCCAGTGCTTTTCGATAACCGGTGTAAAATCTTTGTCTTCACCAATGTGTGACATTTGGGTAAGAAACGACTTCGGTTGTGAAAAAACGCGGTCAGCGTAACCAGGTTTCACAGGCATTAAGCAGTTGGTTGTAAATAAAAAAGGCTGCCGGAACATTGTCAAATTCTTTTTGCTGGTTCTGCCATGCTGTTCCAAAATTTCCTTTCAAATGAGGATATTTTTTTTAATTCCGGATAAGCGTGGGCAGGGAGCATTTCTCCGTGGGTATAGATGTTAATTCCTTTTTCCTTCCGTTTGTTTAAAGCAATTCCAAATCTTTCAAATCGTGACCGCTTACAACGATAAAAGGTCCTTTTTCAACAGTCAGAGAAACCTTTGTCGGAACCGGAGTGCCATACGAGGTTGTGTTCGCACGGTCTAACAGTGCCATACATGCGAGGTTTACCTCACCCGTTTCCATAACAACTGGGAGAAGATGCTCCATATCAAAATCATAGCTAATTACACAAAGTGCTTTATAAAAAGAACTGATTGACGGTTTCATCTGTATAGCCAAGCATTTTTGCGTGGTATGCATAGGCTGACATGCCACGGATGCCAAAGAGGATAAGGGCTTTTAATGAGCGGATATCTTCATCTGCTTCCCAAATTCGTTTCATGTCATAATTGTCGGTGTTTCCACATGGATTTTTTGCATACGCTGCAATCCGGTACAATGATGTGTTTTTTCTTCATTTACCCGCTGAATCATTTCGCGCAGCGTATCATCGTTAAAGTTTACATTTGTAATGGTTGTAAAAAAGACCTTCTATAATAATCTGATCCGTATTTTCCGTTTTTTATTGTTTTCGCAGGCACGTGCCAAGCCAATCAGTGCTCCGGTTAATTCATCCTGAAGATTGGCAGTTTCGGCAGTTTTACCACATACGCCTGCACAACCGGTGCATCCGGTACATCCTGCGGTCTGTTCACATTGAAAACAAAACATTGAATTTGTCATGCGTTTTCGCTCCTTTGATTTGTTATTGTGAGCTTATTATAAAAAAAATTTAATTAAGAAATATGTTGTTATAACCACGTTTTTTGACGCTTAACAGGAAATATTTGGATTACGGTTTTGTCGGTGGCTGGTGTATCGGCGTATCGATTGGACAGTGGCTTGGCTTTGTGCTTTTGGAAACGCTGCCGGATACTTTACGATGCTCTGTAAACGTACGGCAGGAATGCTTTCAAATTTCAGCACAAACACATCGGAAATTGATAGCATGAATGAAAGCACACAAGATGGTAGCGCGTATTCGTACCTTGGCAAAGCAATTGCAGGATGGCTCGCCATGTAAGTAAGGTAAGAGGAAGAAACTGCCGGTTCTAAGAACAGGAATTCTAAGAATCGGCAGTTTTTTGAGGGTATTAGAAAATATCGTATTTATATTTCATTACGCGGTAGGCGTAACGTTTGGACTGGTAAGTGAAGGTGCGAATCATTTTTCCGTTTTTGTCATACTCGCCGTAGGTGTGGTTCATGCCGCTGCTGAATGTGATGTTTTCATCAAAATGCTGGACACTGCTGACAACACTGGAATAAGGAACAGCAAATTTTTTTTACAAGCCGGTAGGTCTTTTTCTTCTCATCCACCAGATATTTGTAGTAATAAGAAGCCTTTCCTTTTTTGTAGGAGCCGACGCCTTTATAACTTTTCCAACTGAATTTTGGAAGTGTTTTTGCACTGCCGAAATTGTTGTTGTACAGGTAGAGGTAATACTGCCCATTTGGGAGGGGTATCATCTTTTTCTACAGTAATCGTATGCTGACCGGCATGTCCGACAAATTTGACACCGGTCCGCTTGAGAAGATACTTTGCAAGCGATGTCTTGTTGTCGAGGGAGCCGGAGTGGATGATGTAATTGCTTTTCGGCTTTTTGTAAATATTGCTGACCTTTACCAAAGAACTTTCTTCCCGGCTGCTCACAATTAGTTCTCCATCATTAATTAAATCTAAGGAATTTAAATGGAGCCAGTCAAGTTCAGTTCCTCCGTAGGTGTTTTTACCACCCTTTCGCTGAACATGTTTTTTTTCTGGAAGCCGACATAAGTTTTGCAAAATCAACTAATTTTTTTGGTTTTTTTTAGTTTTAATATCAACAGAAATAACAACGTCTTCAATTGTTTTTTTCTTCTTATCATTTACAAGACACAGTAATTTTTTATGAGCCGCATCATACATAAAATCGTGGTGGAGTTCGTAACCTTTGAGAGAGATTTGTCTCACGATATGCCCTAAGCGGTTCATGACGGCAAGTTTGTCAATATCATAAGAGAAAATCCAGTTGCCGTCTACGGTGAGAATTCGGTCGGTGCGGTAGCCATTCAGTGGTGTCAAGCCGCGGCTTGCACCGTTGTTATCGTAATAGTAAATGTTGGTGGCATCTGATTTATCGTGTCCAAACATGGCATAGAAGCCGAGCGAGACGGCAGTTTTGCTTTTTCCGTTTTTCACTTTTTGATTTTCGGAATCGCTTTTTTTTCCTTTTTTGGTGTCGTTGAAAAGCGAACAGTCTTTTTTCCGCTCATTTGCTGCATTGTAGAAATTAATTTCTACTGTATTTTTTTCTGCCGGCAGCGAGTCCCGGAATCAGATATTCGTGAGTTAGGCGCACATTTGCTTCCGATCCGCTCCTGCTAAAGTGCCAGAAACCGTTTCCGCACCTTTGGCTGTAATGGTGTACTTGGCGTAAAGTGGTTCTGTAGAAACCGCATAAAAGTAAATAGAGGTACTCAGTGTGCCATATGGATTTTTTTACTAACAGAGGGGCATCCAAAGTTCTTTTTCCCCCTTTTTCCATTTGGTCAGATAAGAAGTTGCTTCTCTTTGGTATTTGGTTGTATAAACGTTTTTCGTACTGTGTTTTGATAGTAAGTATTTTTTGCCTGAGATTTTGTGGCACAAACGAGGGTGCCGCAAAACAGAAGGAAAAACATACTTACCAGTAGTTTCTTTTGTTTCATTGGATGGTCTCCTTTTCATAGTATACATCAGTAAAATCATATTTTTATTACGCGGTAAGCGTATCGTTTTGCGGCATAAGTATATGTACAAATCATGTTTCCTTGTTTATCGTATTCGCCATAAGTGTGATCCATGCCGCTGCTGAATGTGATGTTATTTCCAATATAACAATCTTCACTCCGCTGACCACACTGGAATACGGAACAGAGAACTGCTGAACCAATTCGTATGTTTTTTTTGGTTTTCATCGACTAAATATTTGCAAAAATAGGGAGGCAGTTCCTTTGCGGTAAGTGCCGACGCCCGGATAGAGGCTCCAGTCAAATTGAGGGAGTGTTTTGGCACTGCCAAAGTTATTATTGTACATAAACAAATAATATTGTCCGTTTGGCAGTGAAGCATCGTGTTCTACTGTAATCGTGTGCTGACCGGCATGTCCGACAAAGTTCCCTTTTTTGTTTTAATAGCAGTGTTTTTCGTATTTGGTTCCGTTATAAAGAGGGCCGCTGTGGATTAAGTAGTCAATGGAAGGATTCTCGTAAATATTATTGATTTTAATAATTACGCTTTCCCCCGGCTGCTGAATACGGCATCTTTATCATTAATCATATCCAGAGAATTCAAATGAAGCCAGTCAAGCTCGGTTCCGCCATATGTATTTTTTCCGCCTTTGCGTTGTACGGAGCGCTTTCTCATGGACTTCATCATTTTCTCAAAAATCGACCAGTTTTTTTTTATTTTTCCGGTTTCAATATTGACAGAAATCAAAACATCTTCAATTGTGTCTTTGTCGGTATCGTTGACAAGACATAAAAAAGCTCATTTCGTTTTTCATCGTACATAAAGTCATGATGAAGTTCGTATTTGCCAAGAGAAAGTGTCTTTTACGACTTTTCCCAGTCGGTTGACAAATGCAATGTCTGTGAGGCTGTAGGAGTAGACAAGTTTACCATCAATCGTTAAAATACGGTCGGTGCGGTAGTCATTCAATGGTGTTTTTCCCCGGCAGATACCGTTATTGTCATAATAATAAATATTTTTTGCCTTAGATTTATCATGTCCCAAAACGGCAAAAAGTCCATCGGTCAAAGAAGATTTGCTATTCCCCTTTTCCACTTTGGTAATGGCAGGAATCTGTTTATCCTTTTTGAGTGTGACAGTATATTGATAGGTATGAGTCAAATTGTTTCCTGCGTCATAAAAAGCAAGGGAAAAATGATTTTCAAGTCCCGGTGCCAGTCCGGTAATTAAAAGTATTCATGTGTTTTTGTTACGCCAGAATCGGAACCATTTTCAAGCGGTGTTTTATCACGCTGCCATTGTTACAGGTCACTTCACAGACGACATAACTATCCTGTTCCGATACGCCGTAATAATAAAAAAGGAACCGGTATTTTGTCCCATATGGATTCCAGACAACAAGTGGATCTTCGATTGTGTAGGAATTATTGTTTCTCATATTTTTGAAGCTGGTTGTCTGCTTCTGTCTGGTAAGCATCCTCATAAATATTTTTGCTTTGGTGTTTGATATCCTGAACCGGAAAATCTTCACTGACTAAACCGGTATGTTTTTTTGCTCGATTTGTTTTTGTCTTATATAATGCCGATAGCAGAATAGGCAGACAAAACCGATTAAAAAAATACCAATGATGCTTATCCAAAGTGCTTTTTCTTTTCATGCGTGTACTCCTTTTTTATGTAATGATAGATTTAGTGTAAAAAATAATTATGTCAAAACAATTTCAGGTGGGTGTTTGGGGGGGACTTTTTGGTTCCGTAATAGGGCAGAATAGTTTCGTGTCTCGAAGGCGTTTTCACTCGTTGAGTGAGTACGTAGCAGTAGGGGCACTGAAACTACCAGTGCCACTACTGACGTACTCAAAACCTACGAGACACGAAATTATTTTGCCCCATTACTGGAATTCAAATAGAGTCCCCCAAAACACATGCATTATATCGTATTAAAAATGGAGCTTGGTATGTATAAAACGACGGAGAACAACATCAAGGAGTGAAAATTTTGGATTGAGTGTTTACTGTTATTTATTAGGATTCCAGTAATTTAAGTAGAAAAAGCTTTGTGACTCGCGGGTTTTGAGTACGTCGGTATGGAGCACTGGTAGTTTCAGTGCCCATACCGCTACGCACTCAACGAGCGGGAGCGCCCGCGAGACGCAAAAGCTTTTCTACTTAAATTACGGAAACTAAAAAATATCTTGCATGTCACCCATTTTTTGTCTACAATTAGTTCTATTACAAAAAAGATAGAAAGAAGGAAATATAACAATATGAAACAGGACAAAACTTTTCTTGAACGGAGCCGGTGGAAAAACTGCTTTTTAAACTGGCAGTGCCAACGGTTATTGCACAGCTTGTGAATATGCTCTATAACATTGTTGACCGCATTTATATTGGACATATGCCGGGAGACGGAAGCCTTGCACTGACCGGGGTTGGTGTGTGCATGCCATTGATTATGATTGTGTCAGCGTTTGCAGCGTTAATCAGTTCCGGTGGTGCACCGCGTGCTTCGATTGCGATGGGAAAGGGAGAGCATGAGTCGGCAGAGAAGATTCTTGGCGGCTGCGTTACGGTGCAGGTAGTGATTTCTCTTATTTTGACGGTTGGTAGTTATTCTGGTTTGAATAAAGATTTGCTTCTTCTTGCTTTTTGGAGCAAGTGAAAATACAATTTCGTATGCAAATTCATATATGAGTTTGTATGCATTTGGCACACTTTTGTACAGCTGACCTTGGGGAATGAATGCATTTATTACGGCACAGGGATTTGCAAAGACTGGTATGTTTACGGTAATGATAGGTGCAGTGGCTAATATTATATTGGATCCTGTTTTTATTTATGGGTTTCATATGGGAGTAAGAGAGCTGCACTTGCTACTATTTTATCGCAGGGAATTTCTTGTGTGGGGTAATTCATTTTTTCTATGTGGTGAGAAAACGATTCTCCGCCTCAAAAGAAAAAAATCTCCGAGTGGATTTTGGTTTGGTGCTTCCGTGTCTTGCATTGGGACTTTCTGCGTTTATCATGCAGGCAAGTGAGAGTGTCATTTCGGTCTGTTTTTAATTCGTCGTTACTTGCTTACGGAGGGGATTTGGCGGTCGGCGCGATGACAATTTTAACAAGTGTGATGCAGTTTGCGATGCTTCCGCTGCAAGGGCTTGGTCAAGGGGCGTAGCCGATTACCAGTTATAATTACGGAGCGTAAAATCGTGAGCGTGTGAAAAAAAGTTTTCGTTTGCTGCTAACAATTAGTTTGATATACTCTGTTGTTTTGTGGGCATTTATTTTAGTCATCCGCGTCTTTTTGTGGGCATGTTTACAAGCGATGCCACCTTTTGCGATTTTACTTCCCAGGCATTACGTGTATACTGTGGGGGCACTGTTTATTTTTCGGTATCCAGATTGCCTGCCAGATGACATTTGTCTCAATTGGAAGTGCTGTTTGTTCAATTATTGTAGCGGTGTTGAGAAAATTTGTTTTGTTAATTCCACTCATTTATATTCTGCCGCAGCTTTTTGTGACCAGACCTTTTGCGGTGTATCTGGCAGAACCGGTTGCGGACGTGTTTGCCGTTACCTTTACTGCTATTTTGTTTACGATTCAATTTAAGAAAATACTTGCAAAGCTAAATTAATGGATTTTACAAAAGGAAAGCTCGGATTGCCTTGAAAAGAATTTTTAGGCAGTTTAGGGGCTTTTTATGTACTTTTTTGCGTTGGCAGCATTGATTCCGGTAAAATTGTATTGACACCGGGTGCAACAGAGAAAGATTTGAATTTTTGCTGGTATTCCAAAACCAAAAAGGATTAGCAAAAGTAAAATTAGAAAGAAAGAAGACTTATCCGACGCCAAAGTATATGACGGCACAGTTACCGATATCAACCGTTCCAATAGTGTGGAGACTTACAAAGCTTCCAACAAAGTATCCATAAAAGGCGCATTGGAGAAAAACACTACTTATTACTACAGCTATTCCAATGATGGAACGACATGGAGTAAGGCTGAAAAATATCAGACAAAAAGATTTTTCTTCTTACAAAATCTGGCTGGTAGGTGACCAGATTGATTATGCTGCAGCAGATGAAGCAGATACAAAGAATGTAAGAGAGAGCGAGTATGCCGGTTTCTTATATCCGTCGGTACTTCGTAATCTGCCGCTTGCTTCTTCCATCGGAAACCATGAGAGCAAAGGAACGGATTACAAGTATCATTATAACAACCCAAATACAGAGGATAATTTGTAATTTGGGGAGCAACGAACTCCGGAAGTGATTACTACTTCAGCTATGGCGATGTACTATACATTGTTTTGAATAGTAATAACCGTAATGCGGCAGAGCACAGCAAACTGATGGAAAAGGCAATTAAAAGCGCACCAAATGCGAAATGGAAAGTGGTAGCCTTCCACCATGATATTTATGGTTCCGGACAGCCACACTCCGATTTTGATGGAGCAAATTTGCGAACAATTTTTGCACCGCTTATGGATAAGTGTGATATTGATGTCGCCTGACCGGTCATGACCATAGTTATGCAAGAACCTAAAGTAGACGCTGCTGCATTGCGAAAAAAGTCGGTATGGTGTTCCAAAAAGCAAACCCGTTTCCAGCAAGCATTTATGATAATATTGCTTATGCGCCAAAAATACCACGGAGTGCACGGACGCAGAAAACGGAAGAACTTATGGTAGAACTGAAAAAGAATTATACGGTAATTATTGTGACACATAATATGCAGCAGGCTGCGCGTGTGGCAGATAAAACAGCATTCTTTTTTCATGGGTGATTTGATTGAATATGGACAGACGGAGCAGATTTTTTAATAATCCGCAGAGGGAGAAAACAAAAGCATATGTCAGCGGACAGTTTGGTTGACATCAAAAAAAAAATACCTGTGTAAAAAATGAAATATTTGTTGCTATAATAGGGGAAATATGGTAATATTATGTTATTAAATTTTATGGGAGGTAAAATTATGATGAAGATGAAAAAAAAGGGTAGCTATTGTTTTATTATTTGCGTTATGTCTGGCGCAGATTCCTGTTGTTCGAAAGCAAAAAACGAAAAAGTTAAGTTAAATCTAACAAAGGTTTCTTTTTGCAGGGGGCAACTGTACAACTTAAACTGTTAAACAAAAAGGCAGGGGCTGTAAAGTGGTATTCAAAAAATAAGAAAAAGCAACGGTTAACAAAAAGGGAAAAAGTGACCGCAAAGAAAACAGGCAGTGTAGTTGTTTATGCAAAATATAAGAAAAAAAACAATACAAATGCAAGGTGACAGTGAAAGCACCGGTAAAGGTTGCAAACATGAAAGAAAATAACGCAATATTTACGAGGAATGTATATCAAAAAGATAAGCAAAATTCAGAGACTTGTGGTGAAGCAGGAGGTCATCTCGCCAAAGGGAATTTATGAGATTTATCAGTTGCTGGCAGCGATGGATGTTCAGGAAATAACGGATGGAAGCCAGCCATTTGTGGGAGGAATTACTCTTAAACTATTATTTAATGATGGAACGAATATGGAATTTACGATTGAAAGAATCTTGTGATTGATGGAAAACAATATAAGATTTCATCGGATATTTCAGAAAAGCTGGGACAGTTATTAAAACAGTATCAATGATAAGGAGTTGTGATACGCTTAAAAAAAAGTTGGAAAACGCCCGACATTTGCAAGAAAATATATTGACATTTGAAAGACGGTGTGCTAGTCTTTGGTAAAAGAATCGATTCTTTCCTATACAGAAAAAGGGAGAGGATACTATGGGAAAAGCAGATTTGACAGAAAAGAATCTTTTTGCGTTATAAGGATGTTTTTCGGATGTTGCAAAATGTTAATTTGTTTCATGGTGAGAAGGTACTTGCAGAAGAAGATATTGTGGAAGAACAGACTGAACTTATTTTTTTTAAATCACCGGTAGATGGAAATTTAGGACAGTTGTTCCTTGATGTACCAATGAAATGTAAAAAGCAGGTACGGATTTTGTATTTATATGTATGGAAAACCAAAGTGATATATGTAATATTATGCCGGTTAGAGACATGGGGTATCAGTATGTGAAATATACGGATCAGATAAAGTTGTGGCAGAAGAAAAATAAAAAGAACAATAATTATCCAAGTCCTATTACAAAAGTAATTCACGATAATCAGAAGCTAAAGCCAGTAATTACACTTGTTTTAAACTATGGAAATGAATCATGGAGTAATCCGATATGCTTATATGACTTATTGGATATTCCAAATGAATATAAAAAAATATTTAGAACCGTGGATAACAAATCATCAAATTAATGTTATTAATTTGGCTGAACAGGGAGAAAGAAGAATGTAAACAATATTGTTCTGATTTTCGGTATATTGTGAAATATTTGGCATGTAAAGGTGACAAGGTTAAATTAGACCGTTTTTTCATGAAACAGAGTTCAAGTTAAATCATCCTAATGCTTTTTAGATTGGATGTCAGTCATGACGCATGATACTGGTTATAAAATGGCAAAAAAACTGATAAAATGGGATGAAGAAGATGAAAGGAGGTACGATTTCTATGTGTGTGTATTATTGATATGCATGAAGAAACGAGGTATGGAAAAGGAATGGAACATGGACTGGACGTAGCATTCAATATTCTAAAATTATCCAGAATAGGGGATGACAGAAAATGAAATCGCAGAAGAACTATGTGTTTCTGAAGAGGTTGTACACAAGTTTTCACATATTTATTCTTAATTAAAGAAATGAGGCTAAAGATTTTTGAAAGAAAAAGGAGGAATATGTTATGGTGAAGCATATTATTTTATGGACACTTAAAGATGAATTCTCAGATGAGGAGAAAGAACACAATCAAACAGGGAATTAAGGAAGGACTAGAGAGCCTTTCCGGACAAATACCGGGGCTTATGGAAATTTCAGTCCGCACGGATTGCTTGGCAAGCTCAACGGTAGATGTTATGCTGGATTCAACTTTTGAAAGTGTTGAGGCACTGAAAAATTATAGTACACATCCGAAACATGTGGCGGTAGCGGATGGCAAAGTGAGACCTTATACAGCGACAAGGGCATGTATGGATTTCGAAGTGTAACAGGGTAATGCAAAATGGATGGAAGAGGGGATTGACACCGTGTCAGTTTTGATTTATAGTAATCATTGTGACACGGTGTCAGTTTATATTTTGATTGGCTGAAAATCCAGGAGGTGATCTTACGATGGAGTATGTAAAGGTAGGGGATACCGATATTCGGGTATCAAAAAACTTTGTGTAGGGTGTATGAGTTTTGGCAAGGCAGGTGATGCATGATTGGACTTTAGATGAGAAGCAGAGTGAGAAGCTGGTGAATAAAGCATTAGAGCTTGGTATCAATCTTTTGATACAGCGAACTGCCATTTTTTGGGAACTAGTGAAGAGTATCTTGGACGTGCGATTCGAAAGTACGCAAAAAGAGAGGAAGTTGTACTTGCATCGAAGGTTTATTTTAATGAAGGAAGATTGTCGAAGCAGGCAATCCGGCGTGAAATTGATGGAACATTAAAGCGACTGGGAACAGATTATTTGATTTATATATTATTCATCGGTTTGACTATGAGACTCCTGTGGAAGAAACGATGGAAGCTTTGGATTCTTTTGGTAAAAGACGGAAAGGTTCGAGCGCTTGGCGCTTCTGCTATGTATGGATATCAATTTTATAATATGCAAATGGCGGCAGAGAAAAAAATGGATTTACCAAGTTTTCGGCAATGGAAAATCATTATAATTTATTATACCGGGAAGATGAGCGTGAATTGATTCCGATTTGCAAGCAGATGAATGTTATGCTTATGCCATACAGTCCGCTTGCTGCCGGGCATTTGACACGGGCAACATGGCAGTCGGATTCTCTGCGTGGACGTACAGACTGCGTGGCAAAAGGAAAATACGATCGGATGGAAGAGACAGATATTAAAATTGTCAAGAAAAGTGTCTGAACTAGCCGAAAGACATCATTGTAAAATGTCTCAGATAGCCATTGCATGGGAATGGGAAAAAGGCATTTCGTCACCAATCATTGAGCGACAAAAGAGAGCAGTATTTAGAAGATGCGGCGGAGGCTTTATCTATTTCATTGTCGGCAGATGAGATGCAATATTTGGAAGAAGCATATGCCACATCCTGATTGTTGGTGCAATTGATAAAAAATCCAGAGGCAGATTTGTGCTGCTTGCTGAGAAAAAGTAAAAGGAAGGACTTTGTTTATGCCGGCAGGATCGGAAAAAAGAACGAATGCTCGAAGAGAAGAAATCATAAACGCATGTGAAAAATTATACCAAACGATGAGTTTTAAAAAGAAATAACCATCAAGCAGATTGGAGAGGTTACCTCTTTTTTCAAGGACATCAATTTATAATTATTTTGAGACAAAAGAAGAAATTTTTCTTGCTCTATTAACGAGAGAGTACAAAATGTGGGTAGAGCAATTAAAAGATGTGCTGGAGAAGTATGAAAAATTGACGGTGGAGGAACTTGCAGGGATTATTGCAGATTCACTTGAAAAAAGATGGCAGCTTTTAAAAATTTTATCTATGAATCATTACGATTTAGAAGAAAACAGCCGTACAGAGATGTTAGTTGAATTTAAGCTCATGTATGGGGAAGCGCTGAATGCGATGGAACAAAGTTATTAATTAAATTTCGCAAAGAATTTGATGAGAATAAAAGACAGGATTTTATCTACGCTTTTTTTTCCGTTTATGTTTGGCATTTACCCATATTCTGTTGTTACGGATAAGCAAAAAAGCTATGGAAGAAGCAAAAAGTGAATTGCATGCCACATACGGTCTATGAGCTGACTTTTTGCAATGACGAAAAAAATTGTTGGAGTAAAGGAGAAAAAGTAATATGTATTTAGAGAAGATTAATGGACCAGAGGATGTAAAGAAATTATCAATGGAACAATTAAATGTGCTTGCAGGTGAGATGAGAGAAGCATTGTTCCATCGTTTGACGAAGACAGGTGGGCATTTTGGACCAAACTTCGGTGTGGTGGAAATGACAATTGCGATGCATTATGTATTTGATTCACCAAAAGATAAATTTGTTTTTGATGTGTCGCACCAGACCTATCCGCATAAGATGCTTACCGGCAGAGCATATGGTTATCTGGATGAAAATCGTTTTCACGAAATTTCCGGGTATTCGGAACCATCGGAGAGCGAACATGACATTTTTACTATTGGACACACTTCAACGTCTGTCAGCCTTGCGACCGGACTTGCGAAAAGGAAGAGATGCCGTTGGTGGCAAAGAAAATATTATTGCTGTAATTGGTGATGGTTCTTTGAGTGGCGGAGAGGCTTTGGAAGGATTGAATTTTGCCGGTGAAATGACCTCGAATTTGATTGTGGTTGTCAACGATAACGAGCAGTCGATTGCAGAAATTCACGGCGGTCTTTATAAAAATCTTACGGAACTTAGAGAGTCAAACGGCGAGGCTCCAAATAATTTGTTCCGTGCAATGGGACTTGACTATATTTTCGAAGAAGAGGGAAATAATATCGAGAAATTGATTGCGCTCTTTCAGAAAGTAAAAAGACATTAACCATCCGATTGCTGTGCATATTCATACGCAGAAAGGAAAAGGGTATGAGCCGGCAGAGGAGTATAAAGAAGCTTGGCAAACTGGTGTATGCCGTTTGACCGCACGACCGGAAAGCCATTGCAGAATTTTTTGAAGGAGAAGATTACAGTGTGTTAACCGGTGAACTTCTTTTTAAATAAAATGAAAAAAGATAAATCGGTTGTATTTGTGACTGCGGCAGTTCAAAGTAATGTTGGTTTTCCAAAAGAAAATCGTGAGAAAGCGGGAAACCAGTATATTGATGTAGGAATTGCGGAAGAGCAGGCGGTAGCAATGTGTTCCGGAATTGCAAAAAAATGGCGGAAAAAACCAATCTTTGGTACCAACGCAACTTTTATCCAGAGAACGTATGACCAGTTTTCACAGGATGTATGTATCAATCAAAGTCCGGTTACTACAATTTTGAATTATTCGTCTGTACTTGGGCTGAATGATGTGACACATCTTGAGATTTTACGATATCTATGCTTAGTAATATTCCAAACCTTGTTTATCTTGCAACCAACGTGTAAGGAGGAATATTTAGCAATGCTTTGATTGGGAGTGTGGAGCAGGATAAATATCCGGTTGTAATCAGCATGCCGGGAATGGTGTTCATCCGGCTAAATATCCGGTGGCTTCATCCTATGATCCATTGAATGAGTATCAGGTATGTGAAAAAGGAGAAGAAGTTGCGGTTCTTGCTTTGGGGCGATTTCTTCCAGCTGGGTGAAGAGGCTGCACGAAGTATTGAAAAAAACCGGCAAAAAAGTCACATTGATTAATCCACGTTTTGCATCTGGTCTGGATGAAAAACTGCTCTCGGATTTGAAAAAGAAAATCATCGTGTGGTTGTGACATTGGAAGATGGTATTTTTTGGAGGGCGGCTTTGGACATAAAGTTGCCGGTTATTATAGCACTTCCGATATGAAAGTATGTGAATTTTGGCTTGAAAAAAGAGTTCTACGACCGTTACGATGCAGAACAGCTTTTGAAAGAAAATCATTTAACAAAGAGCTGATTATGAAAGATGTTATGAAACTATTACATGCATAAAATGCTGGATATGTCAATTGTTTATCCGCATAATGCAGTGATTTTGATTATGCGTTGTTGTATAATACAGATATATTCAAAAAATAATATAGTTAGGAGGAAAAACAACAATGACAAGGACTAAGAAAAAAACATTGGTAGTGTTGATGGCGCTTTCCGTTGTAATTCCGGAAGTATTGCACCACGTCAGAAGCAGCGGCTAAAAGGTCAAATTAAGCAAGACAAAAGTCAGCATACAAGTTGGCAAAAACGAAAAAGATTACAATCAAAAACGCAAAAAGGTGCCAAAGTAACATGGAAGACATCAAATAAGAAAGTGGTTAAGATTGTAAAATCAAAGAAAAAAAAGGCAAAAAGGCGTATGCTGTAATTAAGGGTGCAAAAAGGGTACCGCTACGTTGCGCGCCATTTATAAAGTGGGGAAGAAAAAGAAAAACGATGAAGTGTAAAGTGAAAGTTACGAAAAATACGGCAAACAAAATCGCAACCAAGCAGCCGACTGCTCAACTAAGAAACCGGGTTCTGTTTCCAGTCAGCCAACTGCTTTGCCTACACAAAATATCGCAAGCACAACACCTGCGGTAGAGAGTAAGAGCAACTACAGTTACTTTGATGACTATACATTGGCTATGATAAAGATAATAAGAAGATTGTTGCTTATAAAGATGGTAAGCAGATGTCATTGGAAGAAGCAAATAAAAGTGTATAACAATTATGAAGATAATATTTTTGCAAAGCCAAATTGCAGATAATAAAATGGAATGCAGATAATATTAAATTGACTGCACCTTTTTACAGTATACAACAGAAGACGGTAAGGTACATGATATTAACAGCATGCTTACCAATTATGATTTTATTGCTGATCCGACTGCATTAGATAATTCGGATAACGATGGAAAACTTTATGTATACGGAACAAATGAAGGATTTGATTATGCGGACGGTAAATTGGCTGCAAACTCTTATTCCAATAATTCACTCAGTATCCTTTCTACTTCTGATATGGTGAACTGGACCGATGAAGGGACGATGGATAATACGAATTTGAATAATTTGCCAAGTACAGCTTCTGCTAAGAAAAAGGAAAAGAATGGCTGGACAACAAAGGCATGGGCTCCATCAGCTCTCAAAAATCGATGGCGATGGAGATGGTAAGGATGAATATTATATCTTTTATACCGATGGCGGAGGAATAGGATATGTTCGTGGTGATTCACCGGTTGGCATGGCATGATTTTAGGACAGAAAATGTTTACCTCAAAGTCAGAAGGATGCGAGGGAGTAAAATGGTGTTTTTGACCCGGCGGTTCTTGCAGATGACAAGGGGAATGCATATATTTATTTTGGTGGTGGAAATGACGAAGAAAAAATATGTTCAGACCGGTCGTGTGTGCAAATTAAAATTTGAAAAAGGCACAGGAATTGTTTCTCCGGATGGTATACCAAAGACCTTGAATACATTCTGCTTCTTTTGAAGATGGAGAAATTAACCAGATTGACGGTAAATACATTTTATTCCTACTGTACGAACTGGGATGTAAAAGAAGATACGCCATATGTTGGAGCCGTTCAGATTGCGGCATACGTATCTTCGGACCCTATGAATATCTGCTTTTCCCAGATAAAATTGGAAAAACCAAGTTTACGGATGAAGAAAATGTAGAACATAATTATCTTGGTACTATTTTAGATAATCCAAGTAAATTGTATGGTGAGACTTATAACAATCATCATCATATGCAGAATTTCAAAGGACATAATTACATCTTTTATCATTCAACTGTGCTTAAGTAATACATTATATCGTGATAGCAAACAATATCGAAATTTACATGTAAATGAAATTGATATTGATACAAAGAATGATAAGATTACGATTGAGCCTTCCTATGAGGGTGCAAAAACAGATTGAAAATGTGAATCCATATAAGAATGCGGATGGCACGGTTAAATATATTAATGCAACAACAAGTGCTAAGAGTGCAGGAGTGAAATCTTTGCGAGATGATCGTACTGTTGTAAAAATCATATAATGGCTCACCGATGGTACTAGATCAGATTGATACCGGTGACTGGACTAAGATTAGCGGCGTTGATTTTGGAACCAATGGATTGAAAACAATTAGCGCAGAAATTGCAGCAACATCAGGAGAAGGTCAGATTGAGGTATATTTGGATGCTCCTACAGCTGCAAAAAACAGAATTGCAACCATTACATTGGGAGATACCAAGGGGCTTGTATGCATTCAGCACGGCAAATGTTGATTGTGAAGTGAAAGGTGTTCATGATGTGTATTTTGTGTTCCGAGGAACAGGCTATAATGTGGCTTCCTGGGCATTTTCAGAAAAAAAAAAAATCCAGAACTTCCGGACCTTTCTGCAAGACCAACGGTAGAACCAGTTCCAACAATGAATCCAAATGTAAAAAAGTAGGATGGAATGCGGATAAAACGGAATACGCTGTTTCCGATTACAGAGGAAAATATTGTTGCAGAAGGCGGTGCAGTAGCAGAAGTAGACCAATATAATGGAACAGCTTCTCTGGTATATAATGGTCAGTATCCAGGTGTTTGGGTAAACTTGCCGGCAGAAATTACGGATAATCAATTCCAGACAGTAGAGATAACCTATGAGAATCGGCCACAGATGCTGATTTTGGTGCAGCGATTCGGTATGCAACATCGAAAAAGGTGATGAGGGAATCGTATGGCCGGGTTCAAGTCCATTTACATCAGGTGAGACAACAAAGACATTTACATTAGATTTCACAAAGAAATTTGCGAAAATAAAGATTTTTTGCAGCTGAGAATCAAAAGATGCCAAATTAATTATTAAGGCGGTTGTGTTAAAACGCGAGGCAGGAGCAACTGCACCGACAGCGACACCAAAACCGACAGCACTTCCTACCACAGCACCAATTGATGTAACTTACGGATGGAATGCGGATGAAACAGAATATACGCTTCCATTAACTGAAGAAACGGTTTGTAAAGGGAAATGGCACGGAGGTGTCTGTAGACACGAATGCTAAGACGGCTACCATAACATATGATGGTGCATATCCAGATGCATTCCTGAATATGCCAGGGGATTTGTCCGATACGAAGTTTTCATCAATCATTATTAAATACGATCGTCTGACCGAGAAGGACAGCTTTGGTTACGCGTCTCGTTACACAGATAACAAGTCAACGGATGTAAATATTAAATGGGCAACTGTGAGTGGCGCATTTGCACCGGATGCTCACGAGGTGGAGATACCGTTAGACAAGACAAAAGATTTATATCAATTTAAAATATTTGGAAATGCATGTGATAGTGCTGGATTTATCATTAAAAGCAGTGATACTAAAAAATAGCTTGATTTGATTCCAAATGAAGAAGGATTTTGACAAACTTTTGTGAAAAAGAATGTCAAAATCCTTCTTTTCTATTTGATAAGAAAAAATTGAAATTTGCAATTTAATGCGGAGTATGGTAGCATTTTCCTTACAATTTATCTCTCACAAAGGAGAATGGTATATGATTCGCTTGATTGCTTTTTACATGGATGGAACTGTCTTAAATGATGAAAAAAAAGATTTTAAAAAGAAACAAAAGAAGTCTTGAACAGGCGGCCCGTGCCGGTATTGAAATTGTCCGGCGACCGGGCGGCCATTTTGTGGTATTTCGGATGAAATCTACCGGTTAGACGGAGTTCGTTATGTGCTTACGACAAATGGTGCCGGTATTTATGAAAGGGGATTCAAAAAATCTTGTCTTTATGAGGATGCAATTCCGTTATCTGCCTATCTGCCAATGATTGCCGAAGTGGAGGCTTACGATGTGATGGCAGATACCTTTTTTAAAGGGCGGTGCGCTTATGACAAAGAGAAAAACGTGACCTTTTGTCAAGGATGCGTTTGACAAAAGAAATCCGTGATTATATTTTGTCGTCACGGCAGGTGGTAGAAAGCCAGGTGGACTACTTGCGTGAGCGAGGTGAAGATGTTGAGAAACTGACAATTAACTTTGCTTATGATGAGGACGGTCACCGCATTGATTACGATGCGGTCTGGGAGGTTCTTAAAAATATCCGGATGTGAATGCTGTATCTGGTGGTATGAAAAAATATTGAGGTTACCAAAAAAGGGCGTTTCGAAAGCAAGTGGTCTTTTTTGTATCTGGGGAAAAACTTGGAATTGCTCCAGAAGAGATGATGGTGTTTGGTGACAGCGGTAATGATTTGGATATGATAAAAATGGCAGGAATCGGTGTCGCCATGGCAAATGCAGAGCCGGAGGTTTTGAAAGCCGCAGATTTTGTCACAAAGAGTAATAACGAAAATGGGGTAGGGGGATTTTTGGTTTCAGCAACTTATTAAAAAATTGTATTTTATGCGCCGCTCTCGCTTGACAAATACGCAGGGGGTATCGACAGGTAGAAAACACCTGCCAGATACCCGCGTGTTTGTAGCGCCTGCAATACAATTTTTTTAATAATTTGTCTGAACTCCAAAAATATTTAGCGCGCTTGACTGTCAGTTTCTTTGGAATCCAATAAATTAAAGAAGAATATTTGTTGTATATGATTCATTGAAAACTAAATTTTTTTAGAAACAAAAAACTCATGGAGCGTCGGTGAGGCTTTTCAGGATTCCAGTAATTTGTGTTTTAATTGTTTGTTTTTTTGTGCTACTAATACGCGGGTATCTGGCAGGTGTTTTCTACCTGTCGATACCCCCCTGCGTATTTGTTAAGCGAAAGCGGCACAAAGGGCAAACAATTAAAAACACAAATTACGGAAACTGAAAAAACAAGAGAACAAAACCCATTGAAGGAGGAAAAAAATATGTTGACATCATTAGCACTGATTTTTTTAGTAGGACTTTGTATGGCGGCGATATGCCAGAAATTAAAAAACTTCCACGCATTATTGGAATGCTTGTAACAGGAATGGTGCTGGGGCCATATGTGCTGGATTTTTTCTGGATTCATCTATTTTGTCAATTTCTGCAGAACTTCGCAAGATGGCATTGATTATCATTTTGCTTAAGGCAGGCTTATCGTTAAATTTAAATGACTTAAAAAGGTGGGAAGACCGGCGATTTTACTGGCTTTTGTGCCGGCATCATTTGAGATTGTTGGATATGTGCTGTTTGCACCAGTCTTTTGGAAATTTCACGGATTGATGCTGCGGTGATGGGGCAGTGCTTGCTGCGGTTTCACCGGCGGTTGTTGTACCCGCATGGTGCAGCTTATGGAAGAAAAAAGTATGGAACAAAACAGTCCATTCCGCAAATGATTATGGCGGGGGCATCGTGTGATGATATTTTTTGTCATTGTTTTGTTTACAACCTTTTTTTGGGAATGGCGCAGGGGGCAAAAGATAAGTTTGTTAAGGTTTGTAAATGTACCGGTTTCGATTTTTTCTTGGAATCCTTTTGGGAGCGGTAATTGGCTATGTTTTGTATCGTTTTTTGAAACGGCATATAAACATCAAAAATTACGTGAAAATAGTACAAAAGTTATTCTCGTACTTGGTGTATCGTTTCTTCTGACAGCAGTGGAGGGATGGCTTGATGGAAAAGTTGCCGTGTCAGGACTTTTAGCAGTTGTCAGTATGGCGTGTGTACTTAAGGTAAAATGTATTCCGGCGGTATCTAAGCGGCTGTCGATAAACAGAATCTCGTGGATTACACCCTGCAGAGGCCGTGCTGCCGTTCCTGCCGCTGTGCGATCTTTCATCCTTGTGATGACAGTCGAGCCGGGCTTTGGGACGTCGTTCCTGCACAGTACCATGCCGAAGCTGCATCAGCCCGCCAGTGGATCGGACGAGCAGAACCCAGCCTGCGCGAGGCGTTGACGGCGGCGTCAATGTGGAGACGGCAAAGATCTGCCGCGATAACGGCGCGAACGTCCTTCGCTCGCGGGCAGCGCCTATTTCTTCAAGGCTGCCGACCCCGCAGCCTTGTCCGGCGCGGTAAAGGCGTAATATCAGAAAAATCCGGTCCTGCATGGAAGATCACCTCATGTAGGGCCGGATTTTTTTCAGGGCAGCACCGCATAATTCAGCGAGAGCATTCGCCGAGGGATTTTTGTCGAGATAAAGTTTGAAAAAGTGCAGATGTACTTTGTGTACCTCAAACTTTTCGAACTGATGGATCGGCAAAAAAAATAACCGGCGAAGCGCCGAAGCTGCAATTATGCGGTGTTGCCTTTTTACAGGCTGACGGCGGTGTCCGTTGCAAAGAAATACACAATGCGCTCCGACACCGGCAGCTCAAAAATACGCGACAGCGCGCTGTAGGCAATTGGCGCGATAGTATTCTGCGCGCGCTCGCGCACTGGGGCGCGCAGGGCGGTCACCTTTTGAAATCAAGAATGACCAGGCCGTCCAGCTCGATGAGGCAGCAGTCCGTAACGCCCCTGCAGCAAAATTTTTCCCCTGCCAGCGCCGGATATAATTCGCGCCGTCGTCCAGCACGGGAGAATTTGAACCCCGCACCAACCTGTGGGCCTGCAGCAACGCTGCCCCCAGCGGAGAGGCAAAGAAGCGGCGCCAGCTGTTCCGGGTCGACAGCCCCAAGCTGCTGCGGCGTCAGGAATTTTTGCCGTCCGAGCTCGCTCCAGTTCCCGAACGAAGCCCTTGACTCGTCTGCGCAGGCGGCATAGTTCAGGGGCTGCATGGCAAGGTGCAGCGCCGTGCCGCGCTTGCCCGCCGCCGTCAATGCCCTTCTCCTCTTCGAAGCCGGGCGGGAAATGAAGCTTCGGCGCCTGTGCGGTCTGCTCGGCCGCCTCGTTATCCAGTTCGCGGCCCTTTGAGCTGCGCGTCGCTGTCAGCTTTGTCGGCATCGTCACCGCCGCTGCGTGGGCCATAGGGTGGAAGGAAGCGCGGCGGCTGCTCACACGCCGGTTCGGCTGATGCGGCAGTCCCCGCCTCCGCGCGCCTCCGTACAGCAGTATGGAGTTGAATGTGCCACGGGTGGCCGCCCTGCAGTGTACAGTCCGGCTGCCTGGTTGCAGCGAACAAGCCTCGCCCGCCTCCGCCGGGCTCAACATCGCAGCAAAGTAGGATCCAGTCGCTCAGCGCGAATCCGCGCCCCTCCGCAGGGCGGCATCCGGCGGCAGGCTCAGTCTCGCGTATAGCTCCGAGCCTGCGCGTCAGGCGGGCGGCGCAGCAGGTCATGATCAGGCGGTACTGTGGGCTGCGCGCTGCGACATAGAGCACGCGCATCTCTCCGAAACGGCCTTCTGATTCAATCTGCGCGTAAATGGCCTGCCGCGCACGAAATGGTCGGGCAAAGGATACGCGCTGCGGGTCATAGCAGTTTTGAGCCAAGCCCCGCACAGGGATCGGGAGCCATTGGCGCGGGAGTCCTCGTCGTGGTTGAAAGCTCTTGCACAGAATGATCGGGAATTCCAGTCCCTTTGGAGTCGTGGACGGTCATCAGCCGAACGCCGCCGCAAGCTGCCGTCTGACGGCACGCCACGCTCCGCAGGCCCTCCAGATGGCGCAGGAAGCCGGCAGCCGCAGCCGCCTGCGCGCTCAGGAATCCGCGATCGAGCGGGAACGTTGCCAGATTCCCGCTGCGGGCTGCACAGCCCGCTGGCAGAGCGGCAGAGCGCGGGCAGCAGGAGCCGCTCCTCCGCCTCCCTCCGGAAAGTAGTGGCGCTCTCCCAGCCGTGCGGCGGTCCTCCAGCACGATGAAGCGCTTTGCTTTTGCGGATAGCCGCCAAACGAGCACCGTCAACGGGATATCCCGATGTGTTGTCGGATCTGCAGCAGAAGAGGAAAGGATCTCCTGCGGCAAACAGTCGTCGCGCGCCGCAGGAGGCCGCACAAAGCCGCCGCAGGCCGATAGGTTCGCGTCCGGCCGGAAAGCGAGCGCATCAGATGACGCCGCACTGGGCCCGATGGCCGCGTCGCCGCCTCGGGATCTTCTCCTCCTGCCGCAGCATCTCCGCGATGCGCGGCGGCGACAACTCCGCCTCCGGCCGCCTGCGCGGTCCGGCGGCGCGCCGTCCCCGGCCGGGCTGTAGTCGATGGCATGTAGCCCACGGCAGGCTGCCCCATGTCCGGGTCGTTGGCGCGCGCAGCGCCTCGGCATCGCCGTAGACAGCTTCGGTCCGCTCCGTCATCGTCAGGCGGAAGACATCGCGTTCGCCGCGACAAATTGCATGGGAACGGAAATTATCCGGAAAGCAGGATGCGCGGCTCTCCTGCAGCGGGCTTCTCCGCAAACGTGCGGTATTTTCCAGAAAATGGTCGGGTCGGCCGAGCGCGATCGCCGCATGTCGCCAACAAGTGAACACATTAGGCCCCGCGAATAAATTGCCTCCGCCGTCCCGTCCTGCGCCGGCGTATCCAGCAGCGCACGGCGCTACGGATCTGCATAGGCTCTCCGGTGGAACGCGCGCTGGTGCGCCTGCAAGGCGGCTGCCTCCTGCTCATCTGCAAGCGCGGAAATCGGCGGGCAGCTCCAGAACGTGGGCAAGCAACATGTAACCGAACGAAGTACAAATGGAG
>VOFK01002655.1_pt1 | contig 40140 bp, 58 predicted proteins | sample 5384121 | NCBI WGS metagenome assembly VOFK01 (sample SAMN12384730, study PRJNA508395) | human gut metagenome | isolation source: healthy gut J | host: Homo sapiens | reverse complement strand
CTAAAAAAAAGCATAAATCTCAGATTGAAAAAAGTCCAAAAACTAGGACTTCTTTTCGTCGTGCAAACAACAAATAAATTACAAGCATAAAAAAAATGAGCATCACTATTTGTGACACTCATTTAACAAGAACTGTCAGATATTTGTCCTTGACTTTTGAACCAGTTTACTAGGCATCTTTTTTGTTTTTCATGTTTGTTAGGGCAAGAAGAATAGAAAAGTTTTCCATATTCTAATGTTAATCCACCCTGCATATATAAAGTATAGGGTTCAACGACTGGAGCATCTGCACTTAGTTCGATTGTACTTCCTTGTGTAAAGCTTCCAGCAGCCATAACTTCATCAAATGGATAGCCAGGCATTGGAGCGGCCATAACACGAACAAATGAATCAATAGGACTTGTGGATTGAATGCCTTGTGTAAAGCTAACAAGATTTTCTTTCGAGCCCAGTTCTAAAGTTTGAATGATATCCGTTCTTTCATCATTATAAGCAGGAGATACATTCTTGTATCCTAATTTTTCTAGCATATAGGCTGTAAAAATGGCTGTTTTTAAAGCACTCTTTACAGCATTTGGTGCCATGAAGATACCTTTAAAGAAAGAGTTGTTTAAGTTAAAGTTTGCACCCAAATCCTTACCGATTCCAGGAGCTGTTAAGCGTTCAGCTACCATGTTGATCAATTCTTTATTACCAGCTACATATCCTCCGGTAGAGGCGATTCCTCCACCTAAGTTTTTCATTAAGGATCCAACCACAACATCAGCACCAATGTGTCCTGGCTCTAATTTTTCAACAAGTTCACCATAACAGTTATCCACCATGATAATAACGTCTTTGTTTACTTCACGAATCTTTTTGATGATACGCTCAAGCTTTGAAATGGTTAATGATAAACGGTGGGCATATCCTCTAGATCTTTGGATTTCCACTAATTTCACATTGTTTTCTTTTAAACGAGAAATAATCTTATCATCATCAAAATCATCATTCACTAAATCAATTTGTTCATACTTTACGCCACTGGCTTTTAAGGATTGTGTAGAATCACCACATAAACCAATCATTTCCTGCAAAGAATCATAAGGAGCACCAGAAATGGAAATCATTGTATCTCCATGTTTTAATAGAGCAGATAAAGTTAAGTATAAAGCGTTTGTACCACTCATGATTTGAGGGCGTACCAAAGCATCTTCACATCCGAGTACTGTCGCAAAAATACATTCAATCTTATCACGACCTTCATCGTAGTTACCATATCCGTTGATATCCGCAAAGTCAGAATAAGAAACGTGGTTCTCAATGAATGCAGCTAAGATACGATCTGAATTGTACAAACATACATCATCAATTTTTTTATAAATATCTTTTAAAATGACATCCGATTCTTCTGCCATTTTCAATAAGTCTTTATCAATTTGTTCTAAAATCATAAATAACCTCCAAAAGTCCACTTCTTCTATTATACACGATTTATATATTTGTGGTATGCTCAAGTCAAGATATGAAGGGAAGTAAAAAATGGAAAAAGTATTATTTTTAGATTCGCCCATGAAAGAAAAGCCATATGGTTCAATGCGTATTCAAGAAAAGTTTGGATTCGGTCCTATGGACAAAAAGATACTCCATCCAAGGTAATATCGATTTGTTGGTAAGTGTGCCAAAATAATTCTGATTTTATCATTTCTAATCATTTTTTTTGTAGAATTCTACATTTTTTCTGACTATAAATTAATGATACACAGATAAAAAGTGGCCTGTATCCTTTACTTTAGGATTTTTGACCACTTTATTTTATCTACAATCATTTTTTCTGTAGAATTCTACACTTTTCAGGATTTATGAAAACTTAGAATGGATTTGAAGAGATCCCCATCTGTTTCAATCATAAATGTACCATTCTGTACTTCGGTAAAACTCTTTACGATGGCTAGTCCTAGACCACTGCCTGCTTCATGTCTTGATTTATCTCCACGCACAAAACGTTCGGTGATATCATTGTCAAAAAATCAAGCGGTGCTTTTGAAGTGTTTTTCATTGTGATCACAACTGAATTACCAATATCTTTCACATCCAAGAATACACGTGTGTTTTCAAGTGCATACTTAGAAATATTCGTAAATAAGTTTTCAAAGATACGATATGTCTTATTTCCATCCAAACATACATGAATTTCTTTTTCTGGAAGATTTGTCACAAGCTGAAGATTTTTAGCTTGTAGAAGCTCTTCATTTTCAGCACATACCTGCTCCATAAATTCAATGATGTTAATATCAGAATATTCTAAATCAATATTACCACTATTGGCTTTGGATACTTCAAACAAATCTGTGATTAGAATGCTTAGACGATCGGTGTATCGATTCAATCGTTCTAAATAACTCTTTTTATCTTCCTCACTAATACTAGGATCGTTTAATAACTCTACATAATTTTTAATACCTGTTAATGGTGTTTTTAAATCATGTGATACATTTGAAATCAATTCTGTCTTTAGATTTTGTGATTGTACTTGTTCTTTTACAGCTTGTTCAAAACCATCCTTAATTTGATAGATATTATTATTTAAAGATTGGAATAAACCAGAATTTGCAGGCTTGATATTCTCAAAATTACCACTCGATAGATCTTCTGTCATATGTAATATGTCTTGGTATTGACTTTGCACATTTTTGATCTTCTTATAGCCCACAACACTAATGCCAATTAATGCTGTAACGACAACAAAGAAAGAGAAGAATGGAATGTTAAGCAATGATATAAACGCAAGAATCAAAATTAGACATGTTGAGAAAATAATATATTTTTTAAGGATTTTATCCGATAAATCGGTTGAAATGATTTTTTGTTCCACTTTATTTGAGAAATAAAGAATAAAGTTACCAATTAAAGTTCTATGAAAGAACCAATCTTTAATCGATGTTGTAAATTGACATTTTAACCAATATACGGATAGACCGATAAAGAATAGTGTGATAGACCACGCAAGAATGTTGGCTCCATATACGATAGGCTGACTCAATTCAATATGATAACGATTTAGAATGTGTAAGAATGTACCTTCAATCGAATAGGTAGTTAATATACATGTACCACTAGCGAGTAGGGTATCAATTGTTAGAAATAATAGGAATGCAGGTTCAAATAACCAGTTATTCACATGTCTAAAGATGTAGGCTTCTTTTTCATACGCATATTTATTAAGGAAGACATATAGAGCGATAATGGCACTACAAATCAAGAAGGAAGTCACAAAGAAATAGGTATATTGATCGGCATCTAAATCTAAGAGGTCAATTAGACTTGTATTATCATAATTTAAAACAGCTGGAATATAGAATGTTAATACGACATCACTTGGCATATGAAGTGTATAGCCTGGAAATGTCTCTCCATCACAATAATATGTGCCATCACAGTATTCATAATACTTTTTCACTGTTATAGTTAATAAGACTCACAATATTATCCCTTACATTTAAAGCATTCGAATCCAAAGTGTCATAATATTTTGTATCTTTTTTCTTTACATTCACATTAAATTGTTTTGAAGTGATTTTATTGTTCACATCACACGTATAAAAGAAGTTTGGATCATTCTCAAAAATATTTTTTGCGCTAGTTAAAGACGAGTTTAACCCTTTTTTTATATCCTTTTGAATATCTTCCGGTGTATCTTTCTCAAAAGTAATATATTCATACTTTGGATCTTGTTCCAATTTTTTAGCTAGAATAAAAACTGTAAGATTTTGTTCTAAAGTTTCAGGAAGCTTTGTTGGAGTAGCGGTAGAAACATTTGGATAAAAACTTGTCACTATACAAGAACTAATGATGCATAAAGCACATAGTATTGTTAAAAATATATTCTTCTTTTTCATTGTATATTCTCCATTTTATAGCCCTGCCCCCATACAACCTTGATGTAGATTGGCTTTTTAGGGTTGGCCTCAATCTTTTCACGTAATTTACGAATATGAACCATGATTGTTTCTGTATTGATAGCTTCTTCTTTCCATACTAATTCATAGATTTGTTGGCTAGAAAAGACTTGTCCAGGGTGCGAAATCAATAGTTTTAAAATATCAAATTCTTTTGGCGTTAATTTAATATCCCTTGCATTCAATGTCACTTTTTTGGTCGTATTATTTAATGTCAAATCTCCAATCACATATTCATCTTCGTTCTTTGTCTCATTCTTTAAATTTAAGATTTGTTCATATCTTCTTAAATGCGAACGTACTCTTGCGACTAGCTCCATACTTTGAAATGGCTTTGTGATATAATCATCGGCACCAATATTTAAACCTGTGATTTTATCGATATCTTCACTTTTTGCGCTTAAAAATAGAATCGGAAAGTCATGTTTTTTTCCTTTGCTTCCATGACCATAGAAATGCCATCCATAACAGGCATCATAATATCTACAATGGCTAAATGAATATCGTTTGTTTCAATCTTTTCTAAGCCTTCTTTTCCATTTGCGGCAAGAATCACATTGTATCCTTGATTCTTCATATAAATTCCGATAGCTTCACGAATCCCTTGTTCGTCTTCTACCACTAATATTGTATGTTCCATAAAGTTCTCCTTTTAATAATGTAAATAAAATCCAATGCATGCACATAATATTCCAATGTATAACATAATTATAACCACCTTTCAATAATTTGAAACAACTGCGATCAATCCATAAGAATAGGCAATCAAAGATAATGGCTTTCCTAAAAGTATGATCCAGACAAATTTTTTAAGTGACATATGTGTCAGTCCTGCAAGCATACACAAGAGATCATCGGGTGCACAAGGTAAGAAAATAGCTAACATAAAGAAGGTATCAAATTTATTTTGATCATATGTATACTTCATATATTTGTCGTAATCTTTCTTTTTACATAATTTTAGAATGATTCTTTGACCATATTTACGAACAAGTAAAAAGATACATATGGATCCGATACAAATACCTATATAGTTAAATATAAATCCATTGACTGCTCCAAAAGCTGTAATACCCAAAGCACTTGATGCACCACCGGGAATAATAGGAATAATCACTTGAATGATTTGTAGAAAAATAAAAAGTAAGGGTGCCAAAATGCCTGCCTTAGATAGTGCAGATTGTAGAAGCTGTGGATTTGTGAAGTATCCTTGTGAAAAGAAATAAGCACAAATAAGAATCATAAGGATAAATCCAAAATGTGTTATGTTTTGTATGTTTTTATTTGTCATAGACACATTTAATAAAACAGGATATAGACATCATTAATGTCAAATAGGCTTGTACAATTTACCTGTAAGTGAGGTAATGAAACATGTGTACAGAATTTAATTTAAAAATAGATGAATCTACTGAGTTGCTAGATACAAAAACATTTGATGACTACGATACAAATGAATTGCTACTATTATCCGATACTATTAAACAATCATGCTTTGAATTTCTATTCAATTCTCATATTGAGTGCTGCCCTTATTGTGGAAGCATTCATATCGTTAAGGCTGGAAAAAACAGTAAAGGAAGACAACGTTATAAATGCAATAATTGTAAACGAAGATTCATTAATAGTACAAATCATCTAATGCATTGGTCTCATTTATCAAAAGAACAATGGGAAATCTTATTCTATTCTTCATTGAACAATGATTATTTATCTAAAACTGCAAAGCTTGTAGGTATCAGTATCGTTTCAGCTTTTTATAACAGACATAAACTTATGTATGTGCTTAATGAATTGGTAAACAAAAAAAGCAATTGTCAAAGAAAATTGCACTAGATGAAACATATTTGACTTACCAAGCTAAGGGGTTTGTAAACCAAAATCGTAGAGGTATAAGTAAAGATAAAATTGGTATCGCATGTGCAATAGATGAAGATGGAAATTATATTGTACACACAGCAGACAGAGGTCGGCCCACCTCTAGCACGCTAATAGATATTTTTAAAAACACAATACGTCCTGGATCAATCGTAATCAGTGATAGTCAAAGAAGTTATCATCAATTAATGGATGCATTGAATATAAGATGGATCAAAATACCATCAGGTGAAAAATCGAAAGATGGATATACCTTAGAAATGGTTAATCGTCTTCATGACAGAATCAAAGCATTTTTCAGAGGCAAAAAGAAATGTAATGACACATTATCTACAAGGTTATCTAGCATTATTTCAATATAGTGAGTTACATACAATGATGATTGGAAGCAAGATGTTTCAAGATGAATTCATGAAAATCAACAATATATTAAGTGGCATTCGAAATAAAAGATATATGCCCAGAAGTCAATTTATATAAGACGTTGTATGAGTGTTGATTTTAGCTTTTTTATATCCTAATTTATTAAATGTGTCTATTTGTCATAAATTATCACCATGATTAATATAACGAATAAATATTAATTAACTTTGGTGATAAATCTTAAAGTTTTCTAAATAATTGAATCAAAAAGTTGGAAAAGTTGTTAAAAATGGCATAAAAAAGGTTGGAAAAGTGGATAAAATACAAAAATATGGGTTGGAAAAATAGTGTAAATTGTAATAAATGCTTTTATATAAAAGGAAAACAAAAAACTTGTGTCAATTATACACAAGTCTTATTCATAAGCTTTGTATGTACGAATAAGCAATGGAAGTTCAGCCACCAACATACCAATCCATCCAGCTAGATATGAGTATGGTAAAGCTTCGATGCCTAGATGTAAGCTAAATACAAGTGGAGCAGCCACAATAACTCGAACTGTCATATTCACTAGACTTGAAATGAGTGTAATCTTTAAATCTCCAATCCCTCTAAAGAAACCTTGGATTCCATTGGTGAAGGCAGGGGAAGAATATACATGATGGAAATTAAATGTAGATAAGTCACTCCATGCATAATAACTTCTTCATCTTGTACAAATAGACACATTAATGGTTTTGCGAAGATAAAACATACTAGAAAGATAAATATACCGTAGATGAATTCTAAGACCATTCCGCAACGAAATCCCTCTTGCATACGATTGTTATTTCCGGCACCCTTGTTTTGTGCCATTAAAGACGTCATAGAGTGGGCAATATTTTGTTCTGGGGTGTACGCAAAATCATCAATTCGATTAACAGCCGTAAAAGCAGCTACAACCGATACACCCATCGTATTGACAATCATTTGAATACCAAGCTTTCCAAGTTGTACAGTCGCTTGCTGCATTGCGCTGGCCCAGCCATACGCAATGGTTCTTTTTAATAATGAAATATCAAATACCAGCCATTTTTTACCCAGTTGTAGAAGTGGCACTTTCTTTTGAATATATAGAATGCAGAATAGGCAACATAAAGCTTCACTTAATTACAGTAGAAATGGCACATCCTTTACTTCCTGCATGTAAAAACAACCACAAAGAATAAGTCTCCAAAGATATTTAGAATGGAACTGATAATTAAGAAATATAGGGGGGATTTACTGTCGCCTAAAGCGCGTAGTGTACTCGCAAAAAAGTTGTATAAAAAGGTAAAGACTAAACCGGCAAAGATAATTTGAAGATAGGTAGTAGTCACATTTAAAATGGATAGATCTACCTGCATAAATTTAAGAATTTGTGGTGAAAAGAATATGCAGACAAGTGTTAATACAAGTGAAAATACAAGCCCTGCAAGCATGGTTGTACTCATTTGACGAGCAAGTTTTTCTTCTTTAGCCCCATAATACATGCCAATTAATATGCTTGCGCCCATACAAAGTCCATTTAGAAATAGGATGAATAATGTAGTGATTGGATTACAAATTCCGACAGCAGCTAAAGCTTCTTTCCCCACAAAGTGGCCTACAATAATACTGTCAACGGCATTATATGTTAATTGGAATAGATTTCCCAATACTAAGGGAATGGTAAAGTGAACTAACATAGGCATGATTTTGCCTTGTGTCATATCTTGTGTCATAATCAAATTTCCTTTTTTGTTCATATTTTGCGCTTTTTCATCCAAAAATTCAATATTATGTTAGAATAGTCTCATGAAAATTTCAGTAGAACAATTAAAACAATTAAATAAAGAAGAATATATCTTAATTGATATTCGTGATGCCGAAGAAGCCTTTAAAAATCCAATCGAGAACAGTATTGTATTAAGTGGAGAAAGTGTTTTATCCAAAGAATTTGATTCAACTAAGAAGATTATTGTCGTTTGCGCACAAGGCTATGTCAGTGATATAGTGGCACAAAGATTGCAGGAAAAATATGAAGCATATAGTGTAGATGGTGGATATGTTTCAATTGTTATGGATAAGATGAACACAAATGTGTCGGATGACTTTTGTGCTCAAGTCGAAAGAAGTATTATTAAAACGTATCGAAGAAAGATTTGGTCAAAATTTACCAAAGCCATCCGTGATTATGAGCTTGTCAAAGAAGGAGATTGTATTGCGGTATGTATTTCGGGTGGAAAAAGATTCGATGTTGATGGCAAAGTGTTTTCAAGAACTGCATAAACATTCACCAGTTCCTTTTTTTGATGTGAAATATATTGTAATGGATCCAGGTTATTCAAAAGAAAATCGTGATGTGATTGAAAGAAATGCTCAAAGGCTAAATATTCCAATTGAAATCTTTGAGAGTGATATTTTTGACAATGTTTTTAATATTGAAAAGAATCCATGTTATATATGTGCAAGAATGCGAAGAGGTCATTTGTATAACTATGCCAAGAATTTAGGGTGTAATAAAATCGCTTTGGGACACCATTATGATGATGTGATCGAAACGATTTTAATGTCGATGTTATATGGTGGACAAATCCAAACGATGATGCCAAAGCTGCATTCAAATAACTTTAAGGGTATGGAAGTCATTCGACCACTATACTTGATTCGTGAAGATGACATTAAGGCTTGGGCTAAACATAATGATTTGTATTTTATTCAGTGTGCATGCAAATTCACTCAGGCTTGTGCCAATGAAACGTGTTTAACACAATCCAAGTCAAAGCGTTTAGAAATGAAAAATTTAATCAAGGAATTAAAGAAAGTCAATCCGTTTGTCGAACAGAATATTTTTAAGAGTGTCGAAAACGTGAGCCTTAAAACAGTGATTGCCTATAAGGATGATAACGCAAGACATCACTTTTTAGATACATATGATGAAGAGGGAAATGAATAGTTTCTCTCCTTTTTCATTATATTTACAAAAATGTAATAATTTACATTGACTATTTTTCACTACGTTCTATAATGGAATTATTGTGGAGGAAACGAATTATGTATAAAACAGAAAGCTTTAAACCAGATACTTTTAAACCAGCTCGTTTTGAGTCAGATGGAAAAAATTACATTGTCAGGAAAAAGAAATTCCATATCATACAATTTGTGAAGACAATGTCATTTATGGACCAGATGGAAATCCTGTCGCATCGATTTTTACGTATGCCTATTTTAGAAGTGATGTAGAAGATACATCCAATCGTCCTGTTGTCTTTGCGTATAATGGAGGTCCTGGATCAAGTTGTATGTATGTACATGCAGGTTTTTTAGGAACACGTCGTATGCAGTATGATGAAGTGGATCGTGAAAGTGCTTTTGGACCTTATAAAGTCATCGATAATCCAGATTGTTTGATTGATATTGCGGATATTGTATTGATTGATCCTGTTGGAACCGGATATGGTGTATTGATTGATGAAAGTAAGAAGAAAGATTTCTTTGGCATTGAACAAGATGCAGAAGCCTTATTGACAGTTCTTGAAGCTTGGGTTCGCCGCTATAATCGTGGCTTGTCACCAAAATATTTATGTGGCGAAAGTTATGGATGTACTCGTAGTGCAGTCGCTGCTGGAATTGCTGCCACAATGGGAAGAGAAAGAGGCTATGGTATTGCCTTTGATGGGATTGTGTTCATCGGAAATACAGTTACTGTAGGTAAATACTTTGGTGAAGGCTTACCTGTTGAAACAAGTGTATTGGGATTTCCTACATATGCAGGTGTAAACTGGTATCACAATCATCCAACCAATCAAAGTGTAGAAGATTTTGTAAAAGAAGCTAAGGCTTTTGCAGACCATGATTATGTACTTGCACTTTATAAAGGAGAAGCCATTTCGGAAGAAGAAAAAGAACATATCTTAGAAAAAGTAAGTTATTATACAGGTGTTTCTAGAGAATACTTGATTCGTCATGGCTTAAAAATTGATGATGATGACTATCGTCAAGAAGTATTAAAGACAAAAGGAAAAGCTGTGTCTCGTTATGATGGTCGTGTCACTCGTCCTTTATTAGAGCCTGAACAAGATGAAATCAAAAAGGCATTGTGGGATGATGCGACAGCCGATCGTTACGATACATTCTTCTATGCTGCATTTACAGGAGATCTACTTCCAAAATTAAATGTAAAATTAGACCGTAACTTTATTCCAGGAACTGATTATTATATGCATTGGGATAAAGAAGAAAAGAAAGGTACAACCGCAGAAGAATTACGTTATGCCTTGACGCGAAGACCAGGAATGCGAGCATTCTTTGCGAATGGATGGTTTGATCTATGTACTGAATTTGGATATGCATGGCACACAATGGATCATGCAGGGCTTCCTAGTGATCGTGTATTCTGGAAAGGGTACCAAAGTGGACATATGATTTATCTTGGTGAAGATAATGTTCATGAATTGTGTTCGGACATCCGTGATTTTATTCTTGGTAAGAATCCTAAATCTCAATTTTAATAATGGCTCACTTCGGTGAGTCTTTTTTTTTGACGTTAATGGGAAGAATTGTTGTTTTCTTTGAATAATACACAACTTATTAACATTTCTTATTTTCGTTAAAATATGCAGGAATAAACATTTATGATTTACGTGAAATAATGCAATGCAATATTTTTTAAAATTCGTTAAATGTATGCGTTGCACATTTTTTGAAATTCGTTTTATACTTTCGATAGAGGATAAAGTATATGATATTTAAGAGAAAAATATATAATGATTTACTTAAATGGAAAGAGTTGTCCATTGGAAAATCTGCAGTATTAGTAGAAGGTGCTCGTAGAATTGGAAAAAGTACAATTGTTGAGGAATTTGCGAAAAAAATGAATATGATGATTATTTAATATTAGATTTCGCATTGGAAGGAGAAGAAGTTAAAGAAAACTTTGTTAAAAATATTGGGAAATTAGATGTTTTCTTTAGAAACCTATTCTTGTTAAAAGAAAAATCTTTAAAAGGAAAACGTTGTGCCGTTATTTTTGATGAAGTACAATTTTTTCCTGTCGCAAGACAAGCGATAAAATATTTAGTAAAAGATGGTAGGTATGACTACATTGAAACGGGTTCTTTGATTTCAATCAAAAAGAATGTGAAAGATATATTAATACCTTCTGAAGAATATAGAATTAAAATGTGGCCTATGGATTTTGAAGAATTCTTATGGGCAAACAATGATGATTTTACATTTTCCATAATAAAAGAGGCCTTTGATTATAGAAAACCATTAGGAGATGCGATTCATAATAAGATTATGACGAAGTTTCGTGAATATCTTGTGGTTGGAGGAATGCCACAAGCGGTAGAGTCTTTTGTGAATGGTGAAACATATGAACAAATTGATTTCGTAAAGAGAAATATTTTGAGTTTGTATCAGGAAGATTTGACAAAATATGATGATGAAAATCATGAAAAAGCTTCTGTTGTATTTAAAACAATTCCTGAACAGTTAGAAAATAAGAATTCACATTTTAAAATGTCGAAAGTGGACAAAAATGCAAGATATCAAAATTATATAGACGCGATTTCTTTTATATCCGAATCTGTGATTGGAAATGAGTGTATCAATGTTACGCAACCTGAGCTTTCTTTGGAACTCTATGCTGATCGTAGTAATTTCAAATTATATATGATGGATACAGGACTATTGGTTTCCATGGTCATGGCAAGTTCTTCTACAACAGAGGATAATATATATAAGTCATTGATTTTTAATAAATTGGGTATAAACCAAGGTATGATTATGGAAAATATGGTAGCTCAAATGTTGAGAACAAGCGGACATGAATTATATTTTCATGAGTATATGTATGCTTCTAAAGATAAAAAAGAACACAAGTATGAGATTGATTTTATTACATTGCGTAAAAAGAAGATTTGTCCTATAGAAGTTAAATCATCAGGCTATAATTCACATAAATCATTTGATTATTTTATCGAAAAATATCCAATCAAAGTAGATGATCGATTTATAATTTACACAAAAGATTTGAAATATGAAGATGGAATCACTTATATTCCACTATATATGACAATGTTAATTTAAGAAAGCCGTTGGATTACTACCCAACGGCTTTCTTATAAGGCATTTTTGCACGCATATCTTTTAATCGATCTAATGCCGCTAGTAAAGTTTCATCTTTTTTCGCAAAGTGGAAACGAATATAGCGATTTTCTTCTTCTTTAAAGAAACTAGATCCAGGAACTGCCGCTACACCCACATTTTTAATGAGATCCACACAGAAGTCTAAATCCGAATCGTAGCCAAACTCACTGATATCGATCATAACATAGTAAGCGCCTTGCGGTTCGGTATGTGGAATATTTAATTCTTTTAAGCCATTGATGAATAGCTCTTTCTTATGTGTATATAGCTTTTGTAGTTCATCATAATAATTATCCTTAAATTCAAGACCGACAACGGCAGCTTCTTGTAGAGGAGCAGCAGCACCAACCGTTAAAAAGTCATGTACTTTCTTGATTTGTTCGATGATATTTTCTGGGGCAATACAATAGCCTAAACGCCACCCGGTAATGGAATATGTTTTAGATAGGGAACTACAAGAAATGGTTCTTTCAAACATACCCGGTAAAGAGGTAAAATATGTATGTTTGTATGGGGCATATACAATATGTTCATATACTTCATCCGTAATCACATATGTATCATATTTTATGGCAAGACTAGCGATATATTCCAACTCTTCTTTTGAGAAGACTTTTCCACAAGGATTGCTTGGATTGCACAAAATCAAAGCTTTGGGATTTTGTTTAAACGCATTTTCTAATTCTTCTCTATCAAAGTTGAATACAGGAGGATGTAAAGGAACATAAATAGGATCAGCACCACAAAGGATAGTGTCTGCACCATAGTTTTCATAAAATGGGGAGAAGACAATCACTTTGTCGTTTGGATCACAAACACTCATCATGGCTGCCATCATGGCTTCGGTACTTCCACAAGTGATAACGATATTTTTGTTCGAGTCTAAATCTAGATTCATATATTTTGATTGTTTCTTGGCTAAGGCATCTCTAAAGTTTTGGGCACCCCAAGTAATCGCATACTGGTTAAAGTCTTCATGAGCAACTTGTTCGAGTCGATTCAATATTTCTTTTGGTGGATCAAAATCAGGGAATCCCTGCGATAGATTGATCGCATCATATTGATTTGCGATTCTTGTCATTCTTCGAATTACAGAATCTGTAAATGTCTTAGTTCTTTTTGATAATTCTTTCATAATCGCACTTCCTTTTTTTCATTTTTTGCATTGTATCATTTTTTTTGGGATTGTAAAATAAAAGTGAGGTGATATTTGATGGAAAAATCAAAAGTATACTATACGGATTTTCATACACGTAAATTAGGTGAGGGTTTACCTACAAAATTGCAATTGTTGGCTAAGCAAGCAGGAATTGCCGAATTGGATTTAGACGGAAAGTTTGTCGCAATCAAAATGCACTTTGGAGAATTAGGAAATATTGCATATTTACGCCCAAATTATGCACGTGCCATTGTGGATGTGGTAAAAGAATTAGGGGGAAAACCATTTTTGACCGATTGTAATACAATGTATCCAGGATCAAGAAAGAATGCCTTGGAACACTTAGAGTGTGCCTGGCAAAATGGCTTTACACCACTTACTGTAGGATGTCCCATTTTGATAGGAGATGGACTAAAAGGAACGGACGATATTGAAGTGCCTGTCGTTGGTGGAGAATATTGTCAAACAGCTAAGATTGGTCGAGCTATAATGGATGCCGATGTCTTTATTTCTTTGACACACTTTAAAGGTCATGAATCAACTGGATTTGGTGGAACCATTAAAAATATAGGTATGGGATGTGGTTCACGTGCTGGTAAAAAAGAGCAACACTGTTCAGGTATTCCGCATGTTGATGAAAAATTATGTCGTGGTTGTAAACAATGTCTTAAAGAATGCGCAAATAATGGATTGGAGTATGATGAAACAACACATAAGATGCATATTAATGAAACAAATTGTGTTGGCTGTGGGCGCTGTTTAGGGGCATGTAACTTTGATGCAATCTCCTTCAATAACTATAATGCGAATGAATTATTGAATAAGCGTATGGCGGAATACACAAAAAGCTGTTGTGGATGGACGTCCTAACTTCCATATTTCTTTGATTGTGGATGTTTCGCCAAACTGTGACTGTCATGCCGAAAATGATTTACCGATTTTACCAAATATTGGAATGTTGGCATCTTTTGATCCACTTGCCCTAGATCAAGCCTGCGTAGATTTATGTATGAAGGCAAAACCAATGCCAGGATCACAATTAGATAAACATCTACATGATCCAAACTTCTGTGACCATCATGACCATTTCTCAAATTCAACACCGGAATCGGAATGGAAATCTTGTTTGGAACATGCACAAAAGATTGGCTTGGGGAATCGAGAATACGAATTGATCGAGATGAAATAACAGTAGCGATTAAGCTACTGTTTTATTTAATATACGAACTAAAATTGGAACAACGATCAATTGAATGATGATACCTGGAAGACAAGTAATAAAGCTTGCCATCATAAATACAGATAATGTATATCCTTGTGTACTAAGAATACATGTATTGACAAAACCATTCATAATTCTTCCTGCAAGCATCGCAATGATCAAACTCATATATAGTTTTGTCATTTCATTCTTAATTGAAATATATTGTGTACATAAACCAGCTACTAAACCATATACCGCAAGTTCAATCATCATTTGTGGCAACATCATTGCAGGTGGCATACCTGTTGTCACACTGGAAAGAAATGGTGTAATAATTCCACATGCTAAACCATATGGCCATCCACAAAATAATCCACAAATTAATACAGGAATGTGCATTGGTAAAAATATGCTTCCAGCATTTGGGATAACATGAAATGCCATTGGAAGTAATACACCTAAAGCGATGCATAAAGCGCAAGATACTAGTTTTTTTTTTTGGTTGTACTTTTCATAATCTAAATTCCTCATTCTTTAAAAAACAAATTCTTTTAAACGAGAAAATGCTTCTTCTACTAAACTTGTTGGTAAAGCTAAATTCATTCGAATCGTATTGGGGTTCATAAAGGGACGCCCATCTTGCCAACATACACCATAGCGAACGCCTTTCTTTAAAAAGTTCATCCATGGTGATATCGTGTGTATCTAAATACTTTGTGCAATCTAGATACAACATATATGTTCCTTCTGGTTTTATGACTTCAATACCTTTGAAATGGGTGTGGATAAAATCAATCGCAAAATCTACATTATTCGCAATTACCTCATTAAGCTCGCTAACCCAATCCAATCCATCCTTACAATAAGCACCCATAAGAGCATGAATACTTAATATGTTAGGTGAGTTATAGTGAGATAAAAAAGAAGCCTGTTTATTTAATCGATCCCGAAGATATTTATTATAAATGATATGGTAAGAACCGACTAAACCTGCAAGATTGAATGTCTTACTTGGAGCATAAGCGGCAATCGTTCTTTTCTTGGCATCTTCACTTACAGATTGTGTAGGAATTATGCGTATTTTCTTTTTACGTACTAGATCCGACCAGATTTCATCACTAAAGACTAAAACATCATACTTTTTACAGATGTCTATAAATTTTTGGATTTCTTCCTTTTTCCATACTCTTCCCGTTGGATTGTGTGGAGAACAAAATATCGCAAAATGAATATTGTGTTTGATGATCTTCTTTTCAATATCCTCATAATCAAGTGACCAGTTATTCTCTTTTATTAATGGACTATCAATAATTTTTCTTCCTAGATTATTTAATGTATGAATAAATCCAATATAACAAGGGGATTGTACTAGAATGGCTTCACCGCTAGATGTAAAAGCTTGTAAAGCACTTGATAATATACCAAGAACACCATTTTCATATCCGATAGCTTCTTTTTCTACATCTATGCCATGTGTTTCTTTTTGCCAGAACTGAATGGCTTTATAGTAATCTTCTGGCATTTCAAAATAACCAAAATGAGGTTCATTGATGCGGTTGATCATGTGTCTTTGAATGTTTTCGAAAACAGGATAGTTCATATCTGCAACCCACATAGGAATCCTAGAAAAATTTGGATCTACCTCTACATCTTTAATAGGTAATACATCAAGGGCGAGTGCATCATGGCCTTGACGGTTTAATAGTGTAGTAAAATCGTATTTCATGATAAAAAAACTCCTTATTAATTTAATAATATAATTTGAAAAGTGAATATGCAATTTGATATTTGCTTTTTTTCTTGTTGGTTTTGTGGGATGATTAGATTAGAAAGAAGGGATGCATATGCGTACAAGATTCTATAATGCACGAGTACTCACAATGAAAGATTTTGATATCTTTTTAGGTGAAGTTTGGGTGGAAGATAATAAGATTATATATGTAGGAAAAGTAAAAGATTCTTCTTTTTGTTTTGATCGAGAAATAGATGTACAAAAGAATCTAATTATGCCAGGATTTATTAATGCACATACACACTCTGGAATGACATTTTTAAGATCAATAGCCGACGATATGCCACTTCAACAATGGCTTAACGAAAAGGTATTTCCTATTGAGACAAAACTTTCGGAAGAAGATATTTATTATTTTTCTATGTTAGCTATATTAGAATATCTAACGAGTGGAATTACCACAAATTTTGATATGTATTTAAATCCTGAAGCTATTGTTAAGGCAAGCTTAGACATGAAATATCGTACAGTTTTATGTGGAGCTGTTAATGATTTTTGTCTATCTGTAGAAGATGTAGAACGCTGCTTTAATGAATATAATAAAGAAAATAGTTTGATTTCTTATGTCCTTGGCTTTAGTCATGAATACACCAACTCCAAAGAAAAGATTCAACAAGTAGCTGCATTATCTCATAAATATAAAGCACCTGTTTATACACATTTAAGTGAAACAGAATATGAAGTAAATACATGCAAAGAAAAGACGGGACTTAGTCCTGTTGAGTACTTATGTGATCTAGGTGTATATGACTATGGTGGTGGAGCCTTTCATTGCGTGCATATGAGTGAACATGATTTGGATTTGTTTAAAGAAAAACATTTAAATATCGTCACGAATCCAGCATCCAATTTAAAACTAGCTAGTGGCATAGCTCCTATTCAAGCAATGCTTCAAAGAAAGATTAATATATGTCTAGGTACGGATGGGCCAGCCAGTAATAATTGTCTAGATATGTTTAGGGAAATGTTTTTGGTGACAGGACTCGCAAAATATAAAAACTGTGATGCTTCTGCAGTCGATGCTTATGAAGTGTTGAAAATGGCAACTGTAAACGGAGCTAAAGCTTTAAATTTAAATTGTGGTGTACTTGAAGCTGGAAAGTCGGCAGATTTAATTATTTTAGATCTACATCAACCGAATATGCAGCCAATTCATAATATCGCAAAAAATATTGTATACAGTGGATCTAAATCAATGTAAAATGTACTATGGTCAATGGTAAAATTCTATATGAAGATGGACACTTTCATGTAGGATTTGAGATTGAGGCACTATATGATGAAGTACAAAAAAGAGTAGGAAGGTTAATGCGATGAATATACAGATTTTTGGGAAGAATAAGTGTTTTGATACAAAGAAAGCACAACGCTATTTTAAAGAAAGAAATATTAAGTTTCAGTTTATAAATTTAGACGAAAAAGAAATGAGTAAGAAAGAATTTGAGAGCGTGCTTAGACAAGTTGGCATCGATTCCATGATTGATCCAAAGGCGAAGGATAAAGAATTATTGACAATGTTGAATTACTTGTCGGATAAAGAAGATAAAGTGTATCTCAATCAGCACATATTAAAAACGCCAATCGTGCGAAATGGCAAATTGGCGACAGTTGGCTATGCACCAGACGTATGGAAAACATGGGATTAGTCTTTGTATAAGAAACAATCTTTTTCATGAGAATAAATCACACCGATGGCTTGAAGAAAGGAGTATATAATGGTACTTCCTACAAACTTCATGCCTCTTTTTTTTAGGTCGTTTGAGATGGAATCTGAAAGAGTCGATGTGGTTTTTCCTGTTTCATAAATAATCTTTCCATATGTAAAAGTACATAAATAATTATAAAAAGTTTGATACTCTTCTTGAATGGATTTAAAAATCTTCGCATTTGAAATACTCGCTTTGATCTTTAATTTGTTTCGAATAATATTTGGATTGTTACTTAATTGTTCGATTTTCTTTTCGTCATACTCAATGACTTTATCAATGTCAAAATCATCATATGCCTCTTTAAAAGCTTCTCTTTTATTTAGAACACACTGCCAACTAAGACCTGCCTGAAAAGATTCAAGTATCAACATTTCAAATAGATATTTTTCATCTGTATTTAGTTTTCCCCATTCATAATCATGATATTCAATATATTTTGGATTGCTTAGATTGCACCACGTACATCGTTTCATGATTCCATTTTAAAGTAGATAAAATGTGAATTCAATGATAAAATTGAATCAGTTGGTTATTCTCACTCGAGAATAACGGAAAGGATTTTATGCAAGATTCATTTGGTCGAAATATAAATTATATGCGAATCTCATTAACTGACAGATGTAACTATGCTTGTTACTACTGCCAGCCAGACATCTCAAAACATCTTTGTCATTCGGATATATTGACGTATGAACAACTTTTAGATATTTGTAGATGTGCCATTACTTTGGGTATTACTCGATTTAAAATCACGGGTGGAGAACCCACACTTCGTAAAGGTTATATTGATTTTATTCGTAGATTGAAAGAATTAGATGGTGTTGAACAAGTAACTCTCACAACCAATGGAAGTTTATTTTCTTTTACAGATTTAGATGAACTAAAAAAAAATAGGGCTTGACTGTATTAACTTTTCAATCGATACACTTGATGAAGCGGAATATTTGAAAATTTGTAAAAAGAACAATTTGAAGAAGGTTTTGTTGAATTTAGAATATGCCTATCAGATTGGTATTGGGGTGAAAGTAAATTGTGTTGTGGACAATCTATTTTCATTTTCTCGATTTGAATCTTTGTTAGAAATGATTAAAGATAAAAAAATTGCGTTACGCTTTATTGAATTGATGCCATTAAAAAATAGTGATCGAAACACAAAAATGAATGAATTCATTGAATATGTGCAAAAGAATTACATATTAAATGTATATGATCATAAGCTTGGTAATGGCCCAGCCCATTATTATACAATACCAGAGTTTCAGGGATATATTGGTTTTATTGAAGCGTTGCATAATAAGTTTTGTAGTGAATGCAATCGTGTACGCTTAAGCAGTGTAGGACGTTTGAAATTATGTTTATTCCATATGGATGGTGTGGATTTAAAACCTTATCTAAATAATTTGGAAGAACTAGAAAAAGTGATGAGAGAATGGATATTCAAAAAGCCCAAGGAACATCATTTTGAAGAAGAACATTCATCGACGGTGATGAATGAAATTGGAGGATAGAATGGAATTAACACATTTTGATGAGCATGGTAATGCACGTATGGTAGATGTAAGCAAGAAGGATATCACTTCTAGAAGTGCTTGTGCCGTTGGAAGTATATTAGTAAATAAAGAGATTGTTGAAAAAATAGAACATAGTGATATGAAAAAAGGAGATGTACTTGGTGTAGCTCGTATTGCCGGAATCATGGGCGTAAAAAAGACGAGTGATTTGATTCCATTATGTCATCCTTTAATGATCAATAAGGTCAATATTGATTTTGAGATTGATAGAGAGAATTGTTTGATTTATGCCTATTGCACAGTGAAGTGTAATGGGAAAACAGGTGTAGAAATGGAAGCTTTGACAGGTGTAAATATTTGTCTTTTGACAATTTATGACATGTGTAAAGCTGTAAGTAAAGATATGGAAATAAAAAATGTGCATTTGGTTTCTAAATCAGGAGGAAAAAGCGGGGATTTTGTATGGAAGGAATAATTAAGGCAATTTGTATCAGCAAACAAAAGGGAACAGAAAAACATCCGGTTCAAGATATTGAAATCATTGAAGATCATGGACTAGAAAAGGATGCGCATGCAGGTAAATGGCATCGCCAAGTTTCTTTATTGTCCTATGAAAAGCGTGAAGAATTTAAGGCTAAAGGTGCCAATGTAGAAGATGGTGCCTTTGGAGAAAATTTACTTGTTTCAGGTATTGAATTCACAAGTTATCCTGTAGGAACACAATTTAAAATGGGGGATGTATTACTCGAACTGACGCAAATCGGTAAAAGTTGCCATTCTCATTGTGCCATCTATCATCAAGTAGGACAGTGTATCATGCCTCATCAAGGTGTATTTACACGTGTAATACATGGCGGTCACATTTGTGTTGGGGATACCGTTGAAGTCATTGAAAATAAAGATTCTAGAATGCGTGTAGCCGTATTGACATTAAGTGATAAGGCAAGTATAGGGCAAAGAAAAGATGAGAGTGGTCCATTGATCGAAAAGATTATGACAGAACATGGATACAATGTGACAAGTGTGACAGTGATTGCGGATGACGAAAATGAAATTGTTTCGCAACTCATCAATTTAAGTGATCGTTGCCAAAACGATTTGATTCTTACAACCGGAGGCACAGGACTTAGTATTCGTGATGTGACACCAGAAGCCACAATGAAAGTCATGACTAGAAATGTTCCAGGTATTAGTGAAGCATTGCGCTATGAATCGATGAAGTATACAAATAAGGCGATGTTGTCTCGTGGCGCAAGTGTATTAAGAAATAAAACGTTGATTATCAATTTACCAGGAAGTCCTAAGGCAGTAAAGGAAAGTCTGGATATTATTTTAGGACCATTAAAACATGGTTTAGAAATCATGAAAGGGGAAGCGAGTGAGTGCGCAAGGAAGTAATTTGGATTTAACGCCAATTTGGATATCTTTAAAAACCGCAAGTATCACAATTGTGATTACTTTTATTCTTGGTTTACTTGCCGCATGGTGGATTTATTCAAGAAAGAGTGAAGCTTTGAAAATGGTCTTTGATGGAATTTTTTTTACTTTGCCTATGGTTTTACCACCTACAGTAGCTGGCTTTTTCTTATTGATGATTTTTGGCGTAAATCAACCCATAGGCAAATTCTTTATGAATGTATTTGGTGTTCGCATCGCATTTAGTTTTAGTGCGACTGTGATTGCAGCTGTGGTCATTTCATTTCCACTCATGTATCGAAATTCTAGAGGTGCTTTTGAACAAGTGGACACAGATTTAGTATATGCCGCAAGAACTTTAGGAATGAGCGAATGGAACATTTTCTTGAAAGTATTGATACCCAATGCCTTGCCAGGAATTATTAGTGGTGGTGTACTTGCGTTTGCGCGTGGCTTAGGTGAGTTTGGGGCAACCGCCATGCTTGCAGGAAACATCATAGGAAAAACTCGAACACTTCCTGTAGCTGTATATAGTGAAGTGATGAGTGGGGATATGGAATCGGCTGCTTTTTATGTATGGGTGATGATTGGTATTTGTTTTACAGCTGTGATCTTGTTGAATCTATATCAGTTTTATGTTCGAAAGAAAAGGAGTTTCTAAATGTTGGAAGTACAAATATATAAGAAACTTGCAGAGTTTGATTTAGACGTTTCCTTTCAAGTGGATGACAATATTCTAGGGTTTATGGGCGCTTCAGGATCCGGTAAAAGTATGACATTAAAATGTATAGCTGGAATTGAAACGCCAGATCAAGGACGGATTGTCTTGAATGGTCGTGTTTTTATTTGATTCAGAAAAGAAAATAAATGTACCGATTCAAAAACGAAATGTAGGCTATATGTTTCAAAGCTATGCTCTATTTCCAAATATGAATGTATATGAAAATATTAGTGTGGGATTAAGGGCTAGAAAAGTGAAAGACGTGGATATCGTGGTTAGGAAAGTGATGAGACAATTTCAAATTAGTGAACTTGCTTCAAGATATCCCAAACAATTATCGGGTGGACAAAGACAAAGGGTGGCATTGGCTCGTTTAATGGCTTATGAACCCGATGTTCTTTTTATTGGATGAACCATTCAGTGCTTTAGATGAAGATTTGAAGAAAGATTTATTACAGGAACTTAAAAAGTGAGCTTCAAATTTCAAAACCGGTTATTTTTGTATCGCACGATAAAGAGGAAGTAAATTATTTGTGTGACCTTAAATATAAAATTAAACAAGGAGAGATCATATGAAAAAAGGCTTAAGTATTTTATTGGCTGGAGTTATGGTCACAAGTTTATTTGGGTGTGGTTTTAATGAACCAAATGAACAAGTAAAACTTAAATTAGTAAATTTTTTTGGAAAAACGCGTTTGAAGATGAATTGATTCCAATGTTTGAAAAAAAGAATATCCAAATGTAACGATTGAAGGGGTCTATGATAGTAGTGGAAAATTACAGCTTCAAATTGAAAAAAGGATTAGATGCCGATGTATTTTTTTAGTGCAGCTACAACACAGATGAGCGTTTTATAAAGATGAAGCTTTAGTGGATGCCGATTCAATTTCAAATGTATTAGAGAATAAATTGGTGTTGATCAAAGGAAAAGATAGCACTACAACAGTCACTGGATTTGACAATATTGGGGATGCTTCCATTATTGCGATTGGAGATCCAGAAGTAGTTCCTGCAGGAAGCTACGCAAAGGAAGCTTTGACAAACTTAGGTGTATGGGATTTTATTCAAGATCGTTTAAGCTTAGCAGGAAATGTAACGGAAGTATTGTCTCAAGTTGAAACACAAAATGCAGAAATTGGCTTAGTTTACGCGACAGATGCTGCAAGTAGTGATAAAGTAGAAGTAGTGGCAGAGTGCGATAATTCATTATTAGCTACACCAGTACTATATCCAATAGGTCGTGTATCGACTACAAAGCATAAAGATGAAGCCAATTCATTGATTGAATTCTTAAAGAGCGATAAAGCTTTAAAAGTATTTAAAAAATACGGATTTAAAAAAGGAGAATAAAAAATGAAATTAATCAAGACACAGGGATGCCGTAGGGCATGTACTTTGTCATGATATAACACAGATCATTAAGGGTGTCACAAAAGATGCCCTTTTTCGTAAGGGTCATATCGTGACAGAAGAAGATATTCCTTTATTGTTGTCAGTAGGGAAAGAACATTTATATGTTTGGGAAAACGACGAAAGTATGATGCATGAAAATGATGCGGCTATGGTTTTGTTAGACATGTGCAAGAATGATTATATGTCGTATGGTGAGATCAAAGAAGGGAAAATTGAATTAAAAAGTGAGATTCACGGACTATTTAAAGTAGATCGTAAGGCTTTGTTTACAGTAAATTCATTTGGACAGATGATGATTGCGACTAGACACTCAAACACAGTAGTAAATCCGGGTGATAAACTTGCGGGTATGCGTATTATTCCTTTGGTGATTGAAAAGGAAAAGATGGATAAAGTTAGATCACTCATCACATCTAGTATTCTTGAAATTAAGCCGTTTGTATTAAAAAAAGCAGCTGTGATCACAACAGGAAGTGAAGTATATAAAGGAAGAATTCAAGATACATTTACACCAGTTATTCAAACTAAATTGGCTGAGTTTGGTTGTGAAATGGTGTATCATGCAATTTGTGATGATGACGATAAAATGGTGACAGAAAAAATCAATGAAGCTTTAAAACAAGGCGTGGACATTGTTTTATGTACGGGTGGAATGAGTGTGGATCCAGATGATCGAACACCACTTGCGATTAAAAATACAGGAGCGAATATTATTAGTTATGGTTCTCCAGTTCTTCCTGGTGCTATGTTTTTACTTGCCTATAAAGGAGAAGTTCCAATTGTTGGTCTTCCAGGATGTGTGATGTATGCCAAAAGAACGGTATTTGATTTAATACTTTGTCGTTTGCTTGCCAAAGATGCAGTGACATATGAAGAGTTATGTGATTTAGGTGAAGGTGGATTGTGCTTAGGATGTGATATTTGCACATATCCGAATTGTGGATTTGGAAAATGAGATATAAACTAAAAATTCAAATTGGTAATAATGAACCAAATTTTGGCAAAGGCGTTGTAGAACTATTGGAGTTATGTGATAAGTACGGTTCTCTATCAAAGGCTTATAAAGAAATGGGAATGTCAAATTCAAAGGCTTGGAAAATCATCAAAAGAGCTCAAGAAGATTTAGGGTATGAGTTGGTTTCTACAACGAGTGGTGGAAGTCATGGTGGAGGCTCTTGCTTAACTTTAGAGGGAAAAGAATTGGTACGTAAATATAAATTGTTTCAAGAAAAAATCGAAATATATTCAAAACAAGTGTTTAAGGAAGTATTTGAAGATGAATAAAGAGGAAGTATTGATTATTACTTTTAAAAGTATTCAAGATGTTCTAGATTTGGAGTCAAAGACAAAAAACGGACGTATGATACCTGTTCCAAGTTGTGTTAAGGCAGGATGTGGCATGTGTTTTATGTCGAAAGATCTAGATGAGGAAAAGTGGAAACTTTTTTTAGAAGAACAAAACGTTTTGTATGAGGATATAGTAAAGGTGAATTTTTAATGAATGAAAAAATATATTGTAAGAGTGGGGGATGTAGTGCTAAATTGGGCGCTAAAAAATTGAGTCATATTCTAGAAAAAATTGATTCTTATAAAGATAGTCATGTCTTGGTTGGCTTTGATTCAAGAGATGATGCAGCTGTTTATCAAATCGATGAGAATCATGCGTTTGTATCTACTTTGGATTTCTTTCCACCTATGGTTGAAAATCCATATTTGTATGGTCAGATTGCGGCAACAAATGCACTAAGTGATATTTATGCGATGAATGGTACACCCAAAACAGCTTTAAATATTGTATGTTTTCCAGAAAATGAAGATTTGAATATTTTAGGTAAGATTATTGAAGGTGGAAATAGTAAGTTAGTTGAAGCTAAGTGCGCTTTGGTAGGTGGACACTCTATTCGTGATGATTCCATTAAATATGGATTGAGTGTAACGGGTTTAGTGAATCCCCACCGATGTAAAGAAAAATAATGGTACGCAATGTGGGGATGTTTTGGTTTTGACAAAGCCCTTAGGTGTTGGCTTGACATTAAATGCGTTACGTATGGATGATTGTTCAAAAGAAATGCAGGAAAAAGTCTTTAAAAGTATGACTACATTAAATAAGTATGCGTGTGATATCTTTAAAAAATATTCCGTACATGCCCTAACCGATGTAACAGGCTTTGGTTTATTGGTGCATTTAAATGAGATGTTAGACGAAAAAAATAGTGCAGTAATTTATAAAGATTCGATTCCATATTTTGATGATTGCCAAAAGTATGTCGAAGAATTTTATTTAAGTGGGGCAGCACAAACCAATCGTAATAGTGTAGAGGGTAAGATTTATTTTGATTGTGATTTTTTTACAGAGGAAATTTTATTTGATCCACAAACAAGCGGTGGCTTATTGGCAAGTGTTGCTAAAGAGGATTTAGAAAAACTTGAGAAAGATTTTAAGGAAAATAATCTTGAATTGTATGTTGTGGGTGAAGTCATTGATAAAAATGAATATAATGTATATGTAAGAGGTAGTAAGATATGAAAACTTTAGATTGTAGAGGATTGGAGTGTCCACTTCCAGTTGTAAAGACAAAGGAAGCTTTAAAAAGAAGAAAATGTAGTTTCAACAATTGTGGATAATGAGATTGCGGTTGAAAACTTAACGAAGTTTGCGAAAGTAAAAAATTATACGGTAAATTCTAAAAAAGAGGGTAAGGATTATATTGTTGAAATTTCAAAGGGTGATGAAGAAGCCGATTTTGAAGTAGAATATACTTATGCAGATTGTAGCTTGGCTAAGCCTAAAACGGTTGTAGTGTTCGCCAGTAATGTGATGGGTTCCAATCCGGATTTAGGTGCGATTTTAATGAAATCATTTATTTTCTCTTTGACAAAACAAGATGCTTTGCCAGATGAAATGATTTTCTATAATGATGGTGTAAAAATCACAACGACAAAGAGTGAAACTTTAGAAGATTTAAAATATTTAGCGGATAATGGAGTAGAAATTGTAAGTTGTGGAACTTGTTTAGATTTCTTTCATTTAAAAGAAAGAACTTCAGGTGGGTTCAGTCACAAATATGTATGATATTGTAGAAAGAATGGAGAAGGCTGATAAAATTATCAAGCCATAAGGATTATGAATAAATGTGTTATTGTGCGTGGTGGAGGAGATATCGCAACAGGGACAATATATAAGCTTGTAAAAAGTGGATTTCAAGTGTTGGTGTTAGAAGTTGAAAAGCCAAGCGCAATACGAAGAAATGTTGCCTTTTGTCAGGCTGTGTATGAACAAAAGTTTACGGTTGAAGATATGACGTGTATTTTGGTTTCAACAATCGAAGAAGCTAAAAAAGTGATGTCTAAAAATCAAGTCGCCATGATGATTGATCCTAGTGGCGAAATGATTTCTAAAATAGAACATATTGCCTTGGTGGATGCGATTCTTGCCAAGAAGAATTTAGGTACGACAATAGATATGGCACCTATTACGATTGGTTTAGGTCCTGGCTTTTGTGCAGGAAAAGACGTGCATGTAGTTGTGGAAACAATGCGTGGGCATAATCTAGGAAGATTGATTTATGAGGGTTGTGCTTTACCATATACGGGTGTTCCTGGAAATATTAAGGGATATTCAAAAGAAAGAGTGATTCATTCTCCTTGTGCAGGTGTTTGTCACAATGTCAAAAAGATTACAGATATCGTTGAAAAAGGAGAAATTATTGCGTATATTGATGAGACACCCGTGTATGCGAGCATGTCAGGTTTACTTAGAGGATTAATTCAGGATGGGTACAATGTAACATCTGGATTTAAAATGGCAGATATTGATCCTAGAGTGGATGAATATCAGAATTGTTTTACAATTTCTGACAAGGCACGTTGTATTGGTGGAGGCGTTTTGGAGGCGATACTGCATGGTTTATCTTGATCAAGCTGCGACTAGTTTTCCTAAATTAGAGGAAGTCAAACAAGCTGTAATGAGTGCATTCGATGTGGCAGGCAATGCGAATCGTAGTTCAAATATGGATTCTTCACGTTTGATTTTTGAAGCAAGAAGAAATATTGCACAGTTTTTTGGATTGTCTGATTTTCATCGTGTTATTTTAAATGGTGGAAATACCGAGAGTTTAAATACTTGCATTAAAGGAATCTTAAAAGAAAAAGATCATGTGATTACTACCTATGCAGAGCACAATAGTGTGCTTCGTCCTTTATATGAGTTAGAGGAAAAAGGAATAATCACATTAACGATATGTGCTCCTTATTTAGAGGATATTAAAAATCATATTCAAAAGAACACTCGAATGGTTATCATGACACACAGTTCCAATGTGACAGGTGAAATCTTTGATGTGGATTTAATTGGACAGTATTGTAAAGAATGTGGTGTCCTATTTATGGTAGATGTAGCTCAAAGTGCAGGTCATATTCCTGTGTCTATGGAAAATATAGATGTTTTATGTTTTAGCGGCCATAAAGGTCTATTAGGGATTGGTGGTATTGGTGGCTTTTGTGTAAAAGACATGGAAGTAAAACCATTGATTTCTGGTGGAACAGGTATAGATTCTTTTAATCCACAAATGCCTGAGGCATATCCAGAACATTTAGAGGCGGGTACGCAAAATATTGTAGGGATTGCGGCTTTAAAAGCAGGAATTAATATGTTCAATCTCATCAAAAAGAGATTGTGGAAAAGGAATGTTTTTTTACTTCAAAAACTATATGAAGGTTTATCTGGCTATGTAGAGTTTTATTCATCTTTAGAAAATTCGACACCTATTGTGGCAATAAATATTCCAGGTAAAGATAGTGCTTATGTGAGCGATTTATTAAATTATAAGTATGGTATTGTGACGCGTTGTGGTGCGCATTGTGCGCCCTTGATGCATAAACATTTAAAGACAGAAGAAAGGGGAATTGTACGTTTGTCTATATCATTTCAAAATACAATAGAAGATGTTTATTTTGTGGTACGTGCAATTCAAAAGATTTCAAATGATTATTAGTGTAATTGGTTCGGGTGGAAAAACAACGTATATCCACAAGTTAAAAGATAAATATGTTTCTTTAAATAAGACCGTTTTAATGTGTACAACGACGCATATGTTGATTGAAGAAGATACCTTAGTCGATCCTGGTTATGATGAAATCATGCAAAGAATTGAAACATATGGATATTGTCATGCGGGAAATCGTTGTGGTGACTTGAAAATTGAGGCGTTAGATGAAGAATTGTTAAATCAATTAAAACAAGTGGTGGATGTGATACTGATAGAGGCAGATGGTTCTAAACATTTACCTTTGAAGTTTCCTAGAGCTAATGAACCAGTCATTGATTCAGATACGGATGAGGTTGTGTTGATTTCAAATCTAAATGGATTAAATCAACCAGTAAAAGATGTGGTACATCGTTACGAGCTTGCGAATTTAGATCCAAGTGAACTTGTAACACCTAGAATTATGCAAGATTTAATACGTGCTTATTTAAAGAAACTAAATAAACCTGTTACAATTCATGTGAATGGAGCTAGTGATTTGTATACGCGTTGTGTAAAGGCTTTATTAGAAGAAAATATGGATGTGAATCTCATTCGAAAGGAATGGTTTAATATGCAGCCTAAGCTAGTAATTTTAGGTTGTGGTCATGTCAGTCAGTATTTAGCTAAAATGGCTAGTATATTAGAACTATATACGATTGTGATTGATAATCGTAAAGAATTTGCGAATTCTCAACATTTTCCTACGGCCGATGAAATTCATTGTATCGATTATGCTCAAATGGACTCTGTATTACCAGATGAAGAGAATGCTTGTTATGTGATCGTAACAAGAGGACATAAGGATGATCGTCTTTGTCTAGAAAAAGACGATTCGTAAACCTCATTTATATTTGGGTATGATTGGAAGCAAGGGAAAAGTAAAAAAGACATTTGATGCTTTGATTGAAGAAGGATATTTGAAGGAAGAATTATCGAATGTGCATGCTCCAATTGGATTAGATATTAAGGCACAGACGCCGGCTGAGATATCGATTAGTATTTTGGCGGAACTTATTGAAATAAAAAATACAAAGTTTAGTTCAAGTGTTTCGAAAGAATTATTAGAATCCAATATGCATGGAACTTTATGTATCATCATCGATAAAAAGGGTTCAGCACCAAGAGGGGTTGGCAGCATGATGTTAGTGCATAAAGATGGAGTCATTGATACGATTGGTGGAGGAAAAGTTGAATATCAGGCTATTTTAGATGCCAAAGAATGTAAGAAAGTTATGATTAAAGAGTATGATTTATCCAATGCAGAAAGTGCTACACTTGGCATGATTTGTGGTGGATATAATAAAGTCTTGTTTATACCGGTGTAGAGGAGGGATTGGATTTGAAGAAAAGAAGAAGACGAGTAAGAAAGTCAGTGATTTTTGTGATTGTTGTATTACTTTTGATTATTGCGTTGTTGATTTCGATGATCGCAAAAAAGTTAGTGATAAAGAGGTAAGTGAACCTAAACAAGAAAAGACAACAGAAACAAAGAAAGAGAATAAGAAGCAACAAACAAATTTACCAAAGGTGAAAAAAATAAATCAAAGTGGTGACCCATATGAGAATACAGTAACGGTTTCGGATTTAGATTCAATCTATATTCTTGTGAATAAGTATTCAGGATTACCAGCAGATTATGAACCAAGTGATTTAGTTCAGGTACCTTCGAGTGGTGAAAATGAGAATGTGCGCATGCGAAAAGAAGCGGCAGAGAGGCATTTGAAAAGTTGATTGAGGCAAAGATCAAATGAGGGGTTCATTTTGAATGCTTGTTCAGCTTATCGTTCTTATGCATACCAAACAGATTTATTTAATAGGGGAGCTGCAAGCAATGGCGAAGAGTATGCGGATCGTTATTGGACTCGTCCAGGATATAGTGAGCACCAATCTGGATTAGCAGTTGATATTCGTATGGATAATGATTGTAGTGATTTAGATGCCGTTCGAAATAATTCGCACTATGATTGGTTGTTAGAAAATATGCATATGTATGGCTTCATTTTGCGTTATCCTGATGATAAGGAAGATAAAACTAAAATTGCGCCTGAAAGCTGGCACTTGCGTTATGTGGGTCAAGATTTGGCAACGTATTTGTATAAAAATAATTTAGCGTTAGATGAATATTATGGAGCTTAGGCAATCATTGGATTGCCTTTTTTTGATTTATCAAATGGTATATTGTATACTAAAAATGACGTATATAAAGGATAAATACATGATGATTGATAAAAAGATAATAGTAGGTGTAAGAAATAAGGATGCGAATGCGAAAAAAGAGCTTATTTCATTGACGCGAAATCATTTGATACAAACGATTTACAAGCGATATATTGGTTTAGAAGAAAAAGAAATCAATGATATCTTACAGGCAACGTATACATATGCATTTATGCATATGGATTAAATTGAGTGATGATAAAAATTTTTTGAAGTGGATCACGGTTTTGTTGAATAAACAATTGCGTGAGTATATGCAGGCTAAAGAGCATGCGGATGTAACTACAGCTTTGCGTGGACTTCCTCAATATAGACAATCGGATGTGGATGATTGTTTAAATGAGATGCCAGAAAATCAAAAGACAGTGACGATCATGCATTGTCTAGGGAAACTGAAAGAGAAGGATATCGCGAATCGTTTAAAAATGAGTGAAGAGGGAGTGGCTCGCTTATTAAAGAGTGGTAAACAAAAAGTGAAAGATGTATTGGAAAAGAAGTGACAATGATATTTATTATTGTCCTTTTTTTTGATTTCGCATAAAATGTAGGCATATGAAAAGAGACACAAAAAGAGTATTAATACTATCACTTAAAATAGGTGTAGGAAGTGCAATTGCGATTATCTTAGCTTATTTTTTCAAATTGGATAATCCAACAAGTGCAGGAACGATTGCGTTGTTATCTTTGTTGACGACAAAGTGGGGAACAATGAGGCTTGTTCTTAGAAGGATTTCCACCTTCTTTGTGACAATTTTATTCTGTTTTATTTTCTTTGAATTAATTCCAAGCCATTGGATAGCTTTTGGACTTGTGATTGCGTGCTTAGTTGGGTACAGTGAAAAAATGAAGTGCCAGAATACATTAAGTGTAAATGCGATGATTGCCGTGCATTACTTGAGTTATTTGGATTTTAGTCTTCACTTTATGATGAATGAGTTTTATTTGATTTTAATTGGAGCCATTATTGCCTTCTTATTGAACCTGGTTCATGATTATAGTGGAGAAGAGGAGTATTTGAATTCTTGTATGATTTATATGGAAGATAAGATTCAGAGCTTGATGTATCAAATTGTTCACTATATTCAAAGTGAAGAAAGAAACACAACAATTTGGAAAGAATTAGAGGATATAAAAGAGCAAGCTGAAAAATATATCCATATTGCGATGGAATATCAGGATAATACGTTTACGAGTTTGCCAGATTATTATATTCGTTATTTTGAAATGCGTGCTTTACAATGTGACATTCTGCATATGTTGCACTATAAGATTCGAAAGATTCGTAAGATGCCAAAAGAGGCGAATGAATTAGCGAATTATATTGAATATTTAATTCCGTTTATTCATGAAAAAAATGATCCGCAGCCTCAAATTACTTCACTTCATCAGATGTTCAAAAACAAGCAGGGGGAGGCTCTTCCTAAAAGTCGAATTGAATTTGAATCAAAGGCAATGCTTCTGCATATTTATATGGATTTAGAAGAGTTTTTATACACAAAAAAGAAGTTTATTGATCAAACGACAGAGGAACAAAAAAAGTTGTATTGGAGATGATATACATGAAATCAATCATTATTGTAACTGTTGTATCTATTATAGTTTCTATTGGAATCTATAAAGGAATTCGTAAAGTATTGTATAAAAAGGATGTCACAAATAAGGCTAGTTTTGCCAGATTAATAAAATATATTTTGGTTTTTATTAATGGAATGATTTTTCTTGGACAATTTGAACAGACAAAACCTATTATGTCCTATCTTGCTGCATCGAGTGGAGTGGTTGCCTTAGTTTTAGGTGTTGCCGCTAAAGATGCCTTTGGAAATCTATGTAGTGGTTTAATGATTTTAACATTTAAGCCATTTGTCGAGGGCGATTTGATTAAAGTCAATCAAGGTGAATTAATTGGTTATGTTGAAAGTATTCGTTTTCGCCATACGATTATTCGTACGTATGAGAGTAATCGCATTATTGTGCCAAATGCAACATTGAATTCGGCTACGATTGAAAATGCATTTTTTCAAGATACACGAAAAAATAACTATTTAGAGATTGAGGTTTCTTATGGAACGGATATTGATTTGGCGATAGATATTTTAAAGAGTTTAGTTGAAAAAACAATGAATGAATATGAAATTCAAAGCGAGGATCCAATTGAAGTAAAAGTAATCAATTTTTCTACAACAGGCATTGATTTGCGTGTTGTTGTTCCAAGTAAAACGAGTTTAGAGGGTTTTGATATGCTCGCAAAAATTCGTTATGAACTTATAAAAGAGTATGAAAAAGCGAATATTCATTTTGGAAATTATTCAGTAGAGGTAAGTCAATCATGATAAAAGTATATACAGAAGTCTTGGGATTTAATAATTTAATGTATCGCTACATGAGTTTACCTAACTCATTATCTTTGGCGGATTTAGCTTATTATACATTGGCATCTTACTTATCTGAAGAATACGCTGATTTTGTGATTGAGTCGAATGGTATTCCTTTTGCGTGTCCAAATTGTGAGGATGAACAATTTAATAAGTTACCTTGTGCTTCATCGATTCAACCAGATTTCAAAGAGGGAGATACTTTTTAAGATGGTTTATGATCTAGAAGAGCCTTTTGAGATTGAAATTCAAGTTGAAAAAAGTGGATGATATAGAAGAAGATGCGAATGTGGTCAATGGTCGTGGCTTTGCGATATGGGATGGTTTTAAAGAGTTTCAGGATTATTATTATCAATCCATGGAATTATTTAAAGAATATGTGAAAGCGAATGATATGAATTTATCGGATTTTCCTGTGGATGAAGATCTTGATATTATTGAATTAAACAAGGTATTGGAAGATAATTTTGAAGAATTAAAAGATGTATATGAGGGTGAGTAGATGAAAGTATATGAGATGAGTTTTCGTGATATGGATCAAAAAATGGTAGAGATTCATGGCGTGAAAATGGTTAAGCTTTTAGAGAAGATGGGATTAAAGTTAGATAATCTATATGGTGCATTAATGTATGGTTATATCGATCATAATGCGGGCTTTATTTTTGAAATCGTAGCTTTGGAAACAAAGAAACGTAATATTGAATATCGTATTGTGCCGATTGGTGTATCTTGTAAGATTCCTCGTTTTGATGTGCAGGAAATGGATATTCAAATCTTGGATAATGTGAATGTGGAATTGTTCCAAGATAAGATTGATATGGTTGAAAAGGCTACAGAAGTTTCTAAAGAATTAGAAGAGCTTCGTCTATATAAAGAGTTGGATTCATCCAGACATTTAGAGTATCCAGATGATATCATGGTATATTTTTTAGAAGAAGGAAAAGATGTAGAGGCGTGCTGGGTTTGTCTTGAAGGAATACAAGATGGAAAGATGTATGGAAGTGTATTAACGGCTTTGCGCCAGGATTTTGGTGTGAAAGAAAAGGATACAATTTATTTTGGCATGACAGAAATGGAAGATCACAAGTTGGCGTGTGTGTGGGTGAAAGAAGATGAATGAAGAGGATTCATTATATTCAATTTATGTACAAATATTGAAAGAAGAATTAGTGATGGCTATGGGTTGTACAGAGCCTATCGCGATTAGTTATGCGTGTGCTAAGGCAACGCAAGTGCTAGATCATTTACCAGATCGTATTGTTGTTAAGGCAAGCGGAAGTATTATTAAAAATGTGAAGAGTGTTATCGTGCCTCATACAAATGGTTTAAAAGGGATTGAAGTTGCAGCAGCTGCAGGAGCTTTATATGGGGATGCCGACGCAAAACTTGAAGTACTTTCTAGTGCGAGCCGTGAACAAATTGAAGAATTACCAGAATATGTTCAGAACACAAATATTACAGTGCAGCACATTGAACAAGGTCATGTATTTGATTTAGAAATTAAGGTTTATTATGAACAAGAACATGCAAGTGTTCGTATTGTAGATACGCATACGAATATTGTGCAGATTGAAAAAGACTGGAAAGTTGTCTTTGAAGATAAGACGACAAGCTTAGAACATAAGGCGGATCATAGTGCTTTGATCATGAAACAAATTTGGGATTTTGCCAAAACTGTGGATATTGAGGATGTAAAAGAAATATTGGATCGTCAAATTGCTTGTAACATGGCTATCGCAAATGAGGGAATTCATAATTCGTATGGTGCAAACATTGGTCATGTGATTTTGAATATGGATTTGGATTGTGTAAAGACAAGAGCCAAAGCTTATGCGGCGGCTGGGTCGGATGCAAGAATGAATGGTTGTGAACTACCAGTAGTCATTAATTCAGGAAGTGGAAATCAAGGGATTACTTGCTGCGTGCCGGTTGTTGTATATGCCAAAGAATTGAATTCTACGCAAGAACAATTGTATCGTGCTTTAGTTTTATCGAATTTGACTGCTATTTATATTAAAACAGGTATTGGTACTTTATCAGCATTCTGTGGGGCTGTTAGTGCTGGAGCTGCAGCAGGAGCTGGTATTGCTTACTTACATGATGGAACATATGAAGAAATTCAACATACCATTGTGAATGCGTTAGCTATTCTTTCGGGAACCATTTGTGATGGGGCAAAGGCTAGTTGTGCAGCTAAGATTGCTTCTAGTATAGATGCCGGTATCATGGGATATTATATGTATAAAAATAAGCAACAATTCTATGCGGGAGATGGAATCGTTGCTCATAGTGTGGATGAAACAATTCAAAATATTGGAACTCTAGGTTCTCAAGGAATGCTTCAAACAAATGATAAAATTATTGAGATGATGATTTCTTGCGATTAAAAGTCGATAAGCGAATGATTAGTTGAGGTTCATATTCCATATGGACGATACGTTTTCGTTCGCTTTTTGTTTGTTCTAGAAGAATGTCTACAGCTTCCTTGCCTTTTTCACAAGCACCATGATCGACGGTTGTAAGTTGAATTTGTGGGAAATCTGTTTCTGGAATATTGTCAAATCCAGCTACACTTGTTTTGATGTTGTGATCTTTTAAACAGGCTAAGATACCTAAAGCTGTCATGTCATTATTTCCTATGTAGGCATCGTATTTATCACCTAAAATTTGTTTTGTCAAACGATACCCGTTTTCATATTCCCTTTTTTCAATTGGGTACATATCAAATTGTTTAGAAGAACTAAAGAATACTTGTGTGTTGGATATTACACTTTTTACACCTTCATATCTTTCGTTTCTACCTATTTCTGTTGTATCTAATGGACTTGAAATATACGCAATTTTCTTATGTCCTAGTTGTTTTAAATGATTACCTAATAGATTTCCACATTTAAAACTATTGAGTTCAATCGAATCACAATCGAGATTTTTTGGTTTATCTCCAATAATGATGCATGGAATTTGTTTGGAAAGTGCATTCCATTCATCAACAAATTTTGGGGGATATAGAAGAATGATTCCACATGGTTTTAATAGTTTTAAGCTTGAAAGTGCATGTTTTTCGAGCTCATCTTTACGAAGTGTGGAAATTGTAAGGATTTGTGTTTTGGTCTTGTTTGCTTGTTGAATGATGCTTGAAACGACCATAGAATAATATGAATTTGATAAATTCGAACAAATAACGACAATCGTATTCTTAGTATTTGAATATCTTTTTTTTACTTCTGGCTTTTTATATCCCATTTGTTTGGCTGTTTTTTTGACAAGTTTAACAGTTTCTTCTTTGAATGATACATTTTTATTATCACTTAAAATCATAGATACAGTGGATTGCGATACATTTATAGCTTTGGCTATATCGCGTGTAGTTACTTTGTTTCTTTTTCCCATAATGAACCTCTTTTGATTTATTTTGATTAATTTATTGATTACTAATCAAATTATTAATCAAAAGCCTATTTTTATCTTACACCATTTTATTTGATTGTCTAGCTATTAATCAATAATTTGATTAATAAAATCAGTTGGTTTTACTTGTTTGAAAGGAAATAAAAATAGGCGTATCGTTACTTTGAAAGAGGTGTGAACTATGTATGATTGTATAATAATTGGAGCGGGTATCAGTGGATGCTCTTTAGCTTTTGAATTGAGTAAATATAGTGGAAAAGTATTGTGGTTAGAAAAAAATAATGATGTGGCAGATGAAACGACCAAGGCCAATAGTGCAATTATTCATGCGGGCTATGATCCAGAGCCAAATACTTTGATGGCAAAATATAATATTTGGGGTAATAAGATTATTCCTTCTTTATGTAAAGATTTAGATGTACCTTGTAAAAATATTGGTTCTTTAGTTGTTGGATTTAGTGAAGAGGATGATAAGACAATTGAAGTGTTATATAAGCGTGGTATTGAAAATGGTGTTGAAAATCAGCGTATTATTAAGCAGCCTGAGTTATCAAAAATGGAACCAAATTTAAATCCAGCTTGTACAAGCGCTTTATATGCACCAAGTGCATGTATTATCAATCCTTGGCAGTTTGCGATCGCATTAAGTGAAGTGGCAATTCAAAATGGTGTAGAGACTTCGTTTGAATGAAGAGGTTACGAGTATAAAAAAGATGGAGATATCTTTATCGTGAATGATACATACAAGGCTAAGTTAGTTGTAAATTGTGCGGGTGTTATGTGTGATTATGTGACTGGACTTATCAAGAAGCCAAATTATAAGATTACGCCGAATAAGGGTGAGTATTATTTATTGGATAAATCACAAGGAAACTTGGTTCATCATGTTATTTTCCAATGTCCTACAAAGATTGGTAAGGGTGTATTGGTAGCTCCTACAGTCGATGGAAACTTGATCGTGGGTCCTACAAGTACAAATACAGATGTGGATGATTATTCAACAAGCGCTGCAGGATTAAAAACAATTCGTGAAAATGCGATTAAATCTGTACCGTATATGAAACTTCAAGAAAATATTCGTACATTTGCAGGATTGCGTGCAAGAAGTGACACGAAAGATTTTATTGTTGGCGAAGATGAGGATGTGCATAATTACTTCTCGATTGCAGGTATGGCAAGTCCGGGTTTAAGTAGTGCAAGTGCAATCGCATTAGATGTTGTGAGAATGATGCAGGAAAAGGATTATTTTTTAAATTTAAAGAAGGATTATGTTTCTACAAGAAAAGTTGTTCGATTTAAAGAAATGTCACATGAACAAAGAAAAGAATATATTGAAAAACATCCTGAGTATGGTCGTATTATTTGTCGTTGTGAAACGATCAGCGAGGGAGAAATTATTGATGCGATTCGTCGTAGTCCAAAACCAGTGAGTTTAGATGGAATCAAACGTCGATGTAATGCAGGTATGGGAAGATGTCAGTCTGGTTTCTGCGGACCTAGAGTACAAGAGATTCTTGCCAATGAGTTGGGCGTTAGTCAACTAGATATCATGTTAGATAAGAATGGTTCTTATATTTTATGTGGAAGAACAAAGGAGAATGACGATGAATAGTAAGTATGATGTAGTAGTCATTGGTGGTGGTCCTGCAGGTCTTGCCAGTGCGATGGCAGCCAAACAAAATGGCGCAAAATCTGTTTTGATTATTGAACGAGATAAAGAGTTGGGTGGTATTTTAAATCAGTGTATTCACAATGGTTTTGGTTTACATCACTTTAAAGAAGAATTAACAGGCCCAGAATATGCAGGTAAATATATTGATGAAGTTAATAAAACAGATATTGATATCTTATTGGATACAATGGTTATTGAGATTACGCCAGATAAAATGGTGTATTGTTCAAGTAGCATTCATGGATATTTAATGATTCAGGCTCAATCGATTATTTTAAATATGGGTTGTCGTGAAAGAACGCGTGGTGCAATTGCGATTCCAGGCACAAGAGCTTCTGGTGTATTTACGGCTGGTGCTGCACAGCGATATGTAAATATTGAAGGGTATATGCCTGGTAAAAGAGTTGTGATTTTGGGTAGTGGTGACATTGGTTTGATTATGGCTCGAAGAATGACTTTAGAAGGCGCAAAAGTTTTGGCAGTTGTTGAAGTTATGCCTTATTCGAATGGTTTGAATCGTAATATTGTTCAGTGCCTACATGATTATGATATTCCATTGTATTTAAGCCATACAATTACAGATATTGTGGGTAAGTCTAGAGTAGAAAAAGTTGTTGTTTCTAAGGTGGATGAAAATAGAAATCCAATTGAAGGAACCGAGATGGAATTTGATTGTGACTGCGTGTTTTATTGTCAGTTGGATTGATCCCAGAAAATGAGTTGTCAAAGGATTTAGGTGTTGAAATGGATTCTAGAACACATGGACCTATTGTTTATGAAAATATGGAGACTTCTATGGAAGGGGTATTCGCATCAGGCAACGTTGTGCATGTGCATGATCTAGTGGATTTTGTAAGTTTGGAAAGTGAAAAGGCTGGAATGGGTGCTGGTCGATATGTTTCAAATGGCGAAGTATCTAAGAATCGTGTTGTTAGAACGATAAATGGAGATAATATTTCGTATGTGGTTCCGCAATATATTCGTAAGGATAATGTAGAAAAGAGTGTTGAACTATCTTTCCGTGTAAGAAGACCAACACAACAGGTAAATATTGTTGTGAGGGATGGGGATACTGTAATTGCGAAGTTTAAAAAGGAACATGTGATACCAAGTGAAATGGAGAAGATATCGATTCCTAAAGTGTTGCTTGAAAAGGCAGATAAAGAATTGGTTGTATCTGTAAAGGGAGGATGTGCAATGAGAGAGTTAATTTGTATAACTTGTCCTAAGGGTTGTCACTTAAAGGTGGATGAAGAAAATGATTATAAAGTAACTGGAAATGGATGTCCTAGAGGTGCAATCTACGGAAAAAAAGAGTGTACACATCCAACTCGTGTGGTGACAAGTACAGTTAAAATTGTAGGTGCTGAAATTGAGAGATTAAGTGTGAAGACGAATGGGGATATTCCAAAAGAAAAAAATCTTTGGTGTGATGAAAGAGTTGAATCATGTAGTTGTGAAGGCACCAGTACATCGTGAAGATGTAATTGTCTCTGATATTTGTGGTACGGGTGTTGATTTAGTTGCGACGAAAGACTTATAATATTTCTGTTAAAAAGTGGGGGAGCTTTTAGGCTGAGAGTAGGCTAGTCCTAGACCCAATAACCTGATTTGGATAATGCCAACGTAGGGAATATATCTTTTTGATAGTGAGCTGCAGATTGGTTTTTCTGCGCTTTTTTCTTGGTGGTGAAAAAATGAATTATTCTATTTTTGATGTGGATGGAACCATACTAGATTCAATGGGAGTATGGAATACTTTTGGCAAGCCGATATGTTCAAAAGTTTGGGTATAGTTCCAGAAAAGAATCTTGATAAAATTGTTTCAGATATGAGTTTAGAACAGAGTGCAACATATTTGAAGAAGCATTATGGAATCAAAAAATCAGAAGAACGAATCATTTCAGAAGTATTGAATCTTATATCGGATTTTTATAGGTATGAAGTGAAGCTTATGCCTGGGTTTAAAGATTTTATTTCACATTATGATTCAGTCAATGTGATTGGTACAAGTTGTGATGAAAAGCTAGTAAAAATTGCGTTGAATAGACTGGGTGTGTTAAATAATTTTGAAGATATTATAACTTGTTCAAAGGTGAATAAGCCAAAGGATGATCCGAATTTACGTATTGCTTTTGCTCCTCGTCTTGCAGGCGCTGTTGTCGCAGTTTTGTGTCCCTGCCGCCG
>VOFK01001891.1_pt1 | contig 40153 bp, 63 predicted proteins | sample 5384121 | NCBI WGS metagenome assembly VOFK01 (sample SAMN12384730, study PRJNA508395) | human gut metagenome | isolation source: healthy gut J | host: Homo sapiens | reverse complement strand
ATTACGTATTGCTAAAGAAATCACTTATAGCGCACTTTATCTTTCCGTCAGTTTTCACCAGTAAAGCACCTGCAACGTATGGAAAGTCAGCGCACAATGTGAATCTTTGATTAATTCACGCTCATTATTTGGCACCCGAGTCTGACGCAGGTATCTCGCCGATTGATGTGGAGTCATCGTGAACATCACCATTCATCCCCGTTTATGAGGCTGCCTGAAAAGATTGTCGTGATGCCTGATTTCAATGCCTGTCGTTTGACTTCTTCCAAATTCTCGCCTTTCCTTTCACGAATTAATAAAGTATCAACATCCGAAAGCCTATTCCACAACAGCATATACTTGTCAACATCATTATCCAGATTACTCAGAAGCTTGACCTTAAGGATCTCGTGCTGTTCAAGATTCTTTCCGGTGGTGTTCATCCGCTCAAAATATTTGTTGAGATCTCGTGGACTATACTCTTCTGGGAGATTGGATACGAAGAAACACAGATGATGGAAAATATATGAGGCAAAAGAGCGCCGTTTTTCTTCCGGTGCTTTCTCTTTCATAAAGGCTCTGATCATAAAGGTTCTGATTTGCCTATACCCATTTTGCATTTTTCGGGTTTTTGAAAGTACGGCTTTCCTTTTTCTTTACCTTTACCATCCATAAGAAATCTCAGGTAAGTGTTGTCTAAAAGGGCGCGACGTGAAGTCAAGACGTGGTTTATTATCCGTTACAAGGAAACGCCCCCATTCATCATAATACTTTGCACACAGCCCAATCAACACCGAGAATCGCTGCTGCCCATCCACCACCACTCGTCGCGCTTGTTTGCGTTTGTTAGCGACGTACCGCCGTGAGATACTGCCGGAATTCTGAAGCCCGAGAAGCCTTTTAAACGAAAGTAACTTGCATACGGCGGGGACAAATAAGCGCTTTCGGCGAGCTGACTGGTGATTTCTTCGCCGTAGTGCGCGTCTATATTCACGTATTTTTCTGCATCGACTTGTTTGGCGCTCTGTATTTCGAACGGTGACGGGTTAAGCTTATATATTTCAAGCATAAGCAGCTTTAAAAAGCACTTCTGCGGTATTGCCAACAACGTAGGGACTTTGATACTCCTTTTTTCGAGCTGTGAGCATAACTCCTCGGCAATATTGCTTTCCGAAAAATCAAAAATATGATATGAGCTTTTAAATTTCTTAGCGAAAAAATGAAGAAATGCTCAATTTCCGAGAATTTTTTGATCTCCTCGCTCGCGAGAAAAATGAATAATATTTAAACGGTGCCTTTGTTACAGACATTGTTTTTACCGTCGGCAGAGGAAACTATAAGCATTTGACCGCCCGACAAAATAAAATCCGTATCCCCTTTTTTTTATTACGGCTTCACCGTCTTTTGCATATATAAAATCAAACATTGATTCCGGCAAAAAGCTGAGAAGGAGTTATGTCTTTTTTTGCGAGGATGATAATACCCGCATGGTTAACCTCCTTTCAACAGATTAAAAAGCAAATTTTACATATTTTTTGCCAAGACATAATATATCATATAAAATCGCAAAATGCTACTGTTTTTTTTAAATATTGCAATTTGGCGTAATTTGGTACACAAAAGCCGCTTAAACGATGATGCAAAACGGCTTGTTTCGGTAACTCGTTTTGCTTTCGTCTTCACCGGCAGAACGTATCTCGGTTCCTTTTTAAACAATAAAAAATATGAAAAACGACGAAAACGCCGTTTTTTCGCCGTTACAGCGTCAAATCGGATTGACACTGCTTAGTTTTTGTTGTAAAATAAATAAAATTATAAGGGGCAGAATATACTTGCCCGACTTACGGCGATTTTGAGCGCAGTCGCTTATAAACGTCATTTATATTTTGTGGTATAGAGGTAGTTATGAAAAAAGAAGATAAGGATATAGAAATACACTTTGAAAACGGTCATGTAGCCGCGAAGACGAAAGCAAAACAGCAATATTTCACATACCGCCGCGCGCGATATGCGCGGAAAGAAAAAAACCAAGGACGCTAAGGAACCGGGAAAGCTTAAGAGAAAATGGAAAAACCTGAAAAAATGGCAGCGCGTAGTAATAATAGTTGTTGCCGTTATTCTTTTACTTTACGCTGTTGTCTCCTGCGCCCTTGTTTTCGGTATATGGGGCGGTTTTAAAAAGAACGTAGATAAAGACAATCTCGGCGTATCGGACGATATAGCAAACAAATACGGAAAGACCGATATTGTAAACATAGCGCTTTTCGGCGTTGATACAAGAGATAAGGACTCTTTCTCCGGTCGTTCCGATTCTATAATGATAGTGAGCATAGATAAGGCAAAAACGACGTTAAGCTGATTTCCGTTCTCCGCGACAGCTATGTTGCGATAGACGGGCACGGCAATCAGAAAATAACTCACGCCTATGCTTACGGCGGAGCGGAGCTTGCCATTAAAACGCTAAACCAGAATTTCAATATGAATATTACCGATTATGCCACGATAAACTTTTATAAGCTTGCCGAGGCAATAGATATTCTCGGCGGAATAGATATAGATATAACCGAGGACGAGCGTCTTGAGCTTAACAATATCGGTGACGACGATAATCCGAATTTCCAATATGTCGAAAAATCGGGTATGGTGCACCTGACGGGCGAGCAGGCGTCCGTGTATTCGCGTATCAGAAAGCGCGATTCGGATAACGCCCGTGTGGATAGGCAGAAGAAGGTTATTGAGTGCCTTATTGACAAGGCGAGAAATATCAGCCCCACAAAATATGCCGACCTCGTAAAGGCGGGTATGGCTCTTTGTGAAACATCGATGTCGGTTTCGGAGGTTCTCTCTTTCGCTCCGATGCTTTCTAATGATATAACCATTGAGACTATGGTTGTTCCCGGCGACGAGGATAACGCGGTAGGCGGTATTTACGACGGCGCATGGGTATGGAGATACGATCTTGCGGCGGCGGCCGACAGAATGCACCTGTTCATTTACGGCGAAGTTCCGGAAACAACTGCGTCGTCAAAGAAAAAACAAGAGTCGCAGACAACAACCAAGAGCTCAAAATCCTCTTCGTCCGCAACAAAGAGCAGCGGCTCTTCAAACGGCGGTTCAAAAAGCAAAAGTTCCGCCACGACATCGGCTAAGCACAGCGGCGGCAATAATAAATCCGAAACCACGACAAAACCGCAGACAACCGCCGAGGCAACCGTAAACAGAGAAACTACCAAAGAGCACACTACGGCTGAACCCAAGACAACGGCATCGTCCGACGAAACTAAGTCGGCGGCGTGATAAATTCAAACAATACATATTTTAATTGCGCTTCGGCGCAGGAGGAAAAATTATGAAACAGTATGACTATCTTATCGTAGGCAGCGGACTTTTCGGAAGCGTTTTTGCCCACGAAGCGACAAAACACGGTAAAAAGTGCCTTGTTATCGACAAAAGAAGCCATCTCGGCGGAAATATTTATTGCGAGGATATTGAGGGCATAACCGTGCACAAATACGGCGCGCATATATTCCACACAAACGACAAGAGAGTTTGGACTTATGTAAACGACCTTGTTGAATTCAACCGCTACACAAATTCTCCGGTTGCAAATTATTACGGAGAGCTTTATAACCTGCCGTTTAATATGAATACCTTTAACAAGATGTGGGGTGTTGTGACTCCCGAGGAGGCAAGAGCCAAAATCGAGGAGCAGAAGAAGCAGGTTACGGGTGAGCCCAAAAATCTCGAGGAGCAGGCAATAAGCCTTATCGGATATGACATCTACAAAAAGCTCATAAAGGGCTATACCGAAAAGCAGTGGGGCAGAGAATGCAAGATTTGCCTGCATTTATAATAAAGCGTCTGCTTAGGTCAGATTCACCTATGATAACAACTATTTTAACGACAGATACCAGGGTATTCCGATAGGCGGCTACAATAAGCTTATCGAAAAGCTGCTTGAAGGAATCGACACCCGTCTTGATACCGATTTCTTAAAGGACAGGGAAGCTCTTTCCGCCCTTGCGGACACCGTTGTCTACACGGGCCCCATAGACCAGTATTACGACTATCGCTTCGGCAAGCTCGAATACCGCAGCCTCCGTTTTGAAAACGAACTGCTTGACTGTGAAAACTATCAGGGTGTAGCCGTTTATGAACTATACTGACGAAAAGACCAAATTCACAAGAATTATAGAGCACAAGCACTTTGAATTCGGTACTCAGGAAAAGACGTATATAACAAGAGAATATCCGTCCGAGTGGCAGGAGGGTATGGAGCCGTATTACCCCGTAAACGACGAAAAGAATCAGTCGCTTTACAGCAAATACAGCGACCTTTCAAATGGCGAAAGCAATATTATCTTCAGCGCCAGACTTGCCGAGTATAAATATTATGATATGGATAAGGTCATAGCTTCGGCTTTGGCGGTAACAGATAAATTATTTTGAGCGAGGGACGGTCAAAGGCTATGAATGATGTAAAAGTTAGTGTTATAATGCCTGTTTACAACGTCGAAAAATTACGTTGGCAGGGCTATTGAGAGTATACAAAAAAATCAGACCCTTACCGATTGGGAATTTTTTGCCGTAGACGACGGAACTCCCGATAACAGCGGTAAAATCTGCGATGAATACGCCGCAAAGGACCCGCGTATAAAGGTTATCCATAAGGAAAAAACGGCGGCGCTCCTCGGCGAGAAACGTCGCCATAGATAAGGCTGTAGGCAAATATATGTATTTTATGGACTCCGACGACTGGGCTGAAAAAACCATGCTTCAGGATATGGTTGATTTGGCCGAGAAAAACGATTTACAACTCGTTGTTTCGGGTTACTATATCGACACATATTACAGTGACACCGAAAAATTCACGCAGGAGCAGGTCTACAAGGATAAGATATACAAAACTCAGGCTGAATTCAGAGCCGACGCACACAACCTTTTTGACCGCAATCTTCTCTACACTCCGTGGAATAAGCTCTTCTCGGGCGATTATATAAGAGACAACAAGCTCTATTTCCCGCAGACCTTCTGGGATGATTTCCCCTTTAACCTCTCCGTTGTCCGCGACGTTGAGAGAGTCGGCGTGACGTCAAAGAAGTATTACCACTTTATCCGTCAGAGGGCCGAGTCCGAAACCGCCAAGTACAGAAGCGATATGTACGAAAAGCGCGAGGAGGAGAACGAGTGGATGAGAGAGCTCTATGAGCACTGGGGAATTAGGAGTCGGAGATAGAGGCATTTCGCTCGAGAAGATATATTGAGCGCATAGTCGGATGTGTTGAAAACGTTACAAACAAAAAAACTGCACCTTGCCTGTTTAAAAAAAAAAAGGCGCAGATAAGAAAGATGATAAACGACCCCAAGGCGCGCGCGGCGGTTTCTGCGGCTGTGCCGAAGTCAAAGTATATGAAGCTTATGCTTATACCGATTAAGATGAAGAGCACCGCGCTCACATATCTTGAGGGCAAGGTCATTTCTTCCGTTAAGTCGGGCAATACAAAGCTTTTCGCAAAGCTTAAAGCGGGAAGATAAAATAATCCGAAAGGCTGTGAAAAATATGAGCGCACCGTATTTCAGCGTTATAATGCCGGTTTACGGCGTCGAAAAAATATCTCAGGGATACGCTTGACAGCGTTCTTCGGCAAACCTTTGCCGACTTTGAGCTTATACTGTCGACGACTGTTCCAAAGACGGCAGCGGCAAGATATGCGATGAGGTTGCAGCCTCGGACGGCAGGGTTCGGGTTATCCATAAGGAGAAAGAACGGCGGAGCGAGCAGCGCGAGAAATCTCGGCACAAAGTCCGCTTCGGGCAAATATCTCTATTATATGGATTCCGACGATAAAATTGACAGCGATATATTTGAAAAAATGTATTCGGCTTCGCGTGACGCTTCTCCCCACGGTTGTGATGTTCGGCGCCATGGAGGAGTATTACGACAAGACCGGTAAGCTGTATATGACAAATCCCGTGTCATATGAGAGCAAAGCTCTCTCTGGTAAAGAGAATGTGGCAAAAGAAGTAATTAAAATCGAAAACACCACGCTTTTCGGCTACCTTTGGAATAAGATTTATCTTAAAGACGCGGTGGTTTCCTCCGGAGTTACATTTTGCGATATGCCGCTTAACGAGGATTTTAAATTTAATATAGATTTCTTCAGATATGTTGATTCCATGGTAATTCTTGACGACACGGCATACCACTATGCCAAGAGAGACAATCAAAGCCTTACGTGCCGCTTTGTCAAAAATTACTTTGAGCTTCAGGAAATGCGTATAAACGAGCTGCTCGGTTTTTACCGTGAAAACGGTATGTGTGACGGAGATATACTTAAAAATCTTGCCGGCATATATGTCAGAAGCGTATTTTCGGCTCTCGAAAAAAATAATGACAAACGCTCCGGAATGTCCGGGAAAGACAGAAAAGACTGGCTCAAGGCTCAGCTTAAAAGTGAGCTTTTTGCAAGGAGCTTATGCCTTACGCCGAGCCTGACAGCAGGCTTGTAAAAAATTATGGCGAATCAGCTTAAAGGCGGAAATACAGGCGTGCTTTTTTTCACGGGCAAATTTATTTCGGCGGTCAAAAAGCTTCCCGTCGCTGTTTTCGGGGCTTAAGCTAAAAAAATAATGTGGAGGGCAAACAGTTGAAAAAAAAGGTGCTTTTCGGCTATATTATGAACGGAAAAAGCCGGCGGAATTGACAAGTATATGCTCAACTTTTTTGAGCACTTTTCCCCGGGTGAGGTGCATTTCGATTTTCTCACAACACAAATAGATAATGAGCTTAAGGAAAAGCTTGAGAGCAAGGGCGCGGGGCTTTTGAAATACCGACTCTTAAAAATCCGCGTGCTCAGTATAAGGCGATTTGCGATATAATAAAGAAAAAACGGATATGATACCGCATATTTCAATATTTCTACCGCGATATGCTATCCGGGACCCAAAGCGGCGCATGATTGCGGCGTTAAAAAGGTTATCATACATTCTCACAGTGCGTGGTATGACTGTTCAAACCCGAAAAAGCGCGCGCTTATGATAAAGCTCAATAACCTTTGCCGCAATTTCCTTTATAAATACGGAACCGACTTTTACGCCTGCTCGGCTCTTGCGGGTAAATGGATATTCCCCGAAAAAAAATCGTCGGGTCGGACAAAAGTTTAAGCTCGTAAAAACGGTATTGACCTTGCAAGCTTTACGTATTCTCCAGAAAAGAGGGAAGCAATGCGCGAAAAACTGCAATTGCAGGATAAATTCGTCATAGGCAGTGTCGGAAATTTCCTTTATCCCAAAAATCACGATTTTATGGTGCGTGTATTTTCCGAGCTGTGCAAAATCGACAGCGACGCACGCCTTTTACTCGTCGGTGACGGCTTGCTTTTTTGACAATGTAAAGGAGCAGGTAAAGAGCCTCGGCTTAGCGGACAAGGTCATATTCTCAGGCAGGCAGACCGATGCTTATAATTATATGATGGCTATGGATATATATCTTATGCCGTCGCATTTCGAGGGTTTCGGCATAGCCGCTGTGGAGGCCGAAGCAACCGGGATTATGTGTTGCCTGAGCGATCATATACCGTCCGACGCCGTGATAACGGAAAACTGTGTTACCCTCTCGATTGACAAAGACGGTGACGCAAAGGTTTGGGCGGAAAAAATAGAAAAAGCCAAGGGCTATAAACGGATTGACCGTACCGATGAAGTACGGAGAGCCGGGTATGACCTTTCAGCGCAGAATTTTTATGAATTGGTGTGAGGAGTTAATATGAAAGAAAGTATACTCAGGAAGGGGTCGCAGGCGACCGGCTTTAAGCTGCTTTTCCTTGCGCTTACACTGCTCTCGTTCAACGGCCTTACGGCAAACCGCTCGGTACTTACCTGGATTGCATATGCGGTAACGGCGATAGGAATAGCGGTTCTTGTAATAAGAGTCGTCTGCTTCAAAAAATACTTACATGCAAAAGGCTTATTCTTGCTTATTGCATTTTGCGGAAGCTATGCGCTGTCGGCGCTGCTTACAAGGCAGTACGGGCTGTCGGAAAACGCAAAGGCACTTGTTTGGATGGCGTTCCAGTATTTTATACTGTACACTTATGACACCACGTCCGACGGTACCGCGGGAGAAAAAAAGGAATTCTACATAATTTCACACTTCTTTATGGCGTATACACCTGGCTGTTGTGGCGGAATTATTATGCTCTTGCCGGATTACCATTCGTAGTTACGTATTGCCTTCCGAGCAGAAAATACAATAAATCACGTTCATATATATATTTCTGGCTGAAACGCTGGGACGGAAGTGTGGAGTCCCTCGCAGTTAAATCACGCCGACCGCATCATCATCCCAACGAGCATACCAATGAAGAAATAGATCTTATCAAAAGGTATCTACCAAACGGAACCCGACACTTGAGCTTCCCCTGAACTATGGCATCGTCTCAGAAAACAAGGGTATACACGCCGTCTTTGAAAGTCTTTACAGGGTTATGAAAAAACTAGAATGCTTCCGAAAAAGCCGAAGAAAGCGACGTATAAACCAAAGCCATACGAGCAGATGACATACCCCGAGAGCGTGTTCAGGTGGACGTAAAGGTAGTTCCGAGAAAGTGTATAGCTGACCCCTGAGATGAAGCTGTACCAATACACGGCGATCGATGAGTATACCAGGATAAGATTTTTATACGGATATGAGGAGCAAAGCACCTATTCTTCAGCAGACTTTGTAAACAGGCTGGTGAAATGGTACAAACGCAGAGGAATAACGGTGAAATGTATTCAGACCGACAATGGATTTGAATTTACTAACCGCTTTTCGCCAAGCAAAAGAGACAAGAAAAAACGCTGTTTGAGAATACGCTCTCACAACTTGGCATTGAACACAAACTCATTCGTCCATATACACCTAGGCACAATGGCAAAGTAGAGCGCAGTCACCGAGAAGATCACAACAAATTCTATTCGTGCCATAGGTTTTTATTCCTGCGACGACTTAAACGTGCAGCTAGCTGCACGTTTAAGTCGAACAAACAACCGTCCCCATGCGTCCCCTCAAATGGTTTTCGCCTATCGAATTTCTTAATAATAGTGTCCAATATGATTGACAAACCTACAACTGCAAGTAAATTCTGCGTTTACTCCTTTGTATATTTTCAACATAAAAACATATTTGACGACTCTTGACTTTTGGAGAATTTTATGATATAATTAAAAACAAGGCAGTAAAGAAATTATTTTCTCCGTCATCGGCAATTACGGAACTGCTGCCGCAAAATAATCGGGAGGGATCTATCGTGAATATAAATGAAATGACAGTGCTTATATGCGACGATTCTATGTTCGCTCGCAAAAAGCTCAGTATGTCTATTTCTGGATTTGGAGTAAAAGCCGTTTATGAAGCAGCCGACGGTGAGGAGGCTGTCAGCAAATATAGGGAGTTTAAGCCTGACGTGGTTTTCATGGATATCATCATGCCAAAGGTAACAGGTATTGAAGCCCTCAAACAGATAATAGCAGAAGACCCTGACGCTAAGGTGATAATGGCTTCTTCTGTTGGTACTCAGAGCCATTTGAAAGACGCTCTTAAGTCGGGAGCTGTGGACTTTTTGCAGAAACCTATAGCTGATAATGACGCTCTTAAAGTCCTTGAGAACGTTGCAAAGGGGGGGGTACTGTAAATGTTTGCGCAGTTTTTTTGGAGGCTACCTCTTTAACCATAAGCTTTGTACCGCTGAGGATCTTACTCAGGCTTTCGAGGCTAAAAAAGCATACAAGACTTCGCCTTGGCGTTCTCGCTATAAACGCTGGTCTTATGACAGCCGAGCAGGTGGAGCACGTCAATATCACTCAGCAGAGTGTCGATAAACGTTTTGGCGACCTTGCCGTGGAGCTTGGCTATGTTACCGCTGACGACGTTGAAAAGCTTCTCGCTCAGCAGCCTACTGATTATCTGCTCCTGGGTCAGACCCTTGTTAATAACGGTGCTCTTACCAACGCCGAGTTTGAAAAGGCACTTAAAGACTATAAGGCTGAAAATCAGATAACCGACGATATTTCGACAATCAAACAGAAACTTTACATAACCTTATCAATGAGTTCTATCATTTTGACAATGATGAAAATGCTCGTATCTGTACTGATTATGTTACTTTTTGCTTTTCAAAAATCTTATCAGATTTATCGGTGACGATTTCACTCTATGGAAGCGTCAGTTATAAAGAATTTTGCAGCAGAACATATCGTTATCCAAAAAATAAATGGAAAATATAACGCTGAGGCTTGCATTGCCACAGATTCAAAGACATATATGGCTTTCGCTGAGAGGTTTGCAAAAAGAGAGCTTCACGGAGGTCGATGACTTTGTAAACGCTACAGCAGGCGAATTTCTGAACGTAAACGACGGTCTGTTCGTTGTAAATGAGTCAAACGAGCATGGCGTTGAGCTTACACTCACACCGCAGGAATTTTTTTGGAAAATGGTGAGCTTGCCTTGTCAGGCACTGCATTCCGTATCCCTGTGAACTATCCGTTCGGCAAGCTGAATTTCATCATTGCCACCTGATATATTTTTACAAGCACATAATATCCGCCGCTGTCCAGCTTTGTTCAGCGGCGTTGATGTTCTTTGCCTTTTTATAACTTTTTTCAAAAACACTTGAAATTTCATTGGAAGTATGTTATAATAGTAAGGTAACAAAAGTTAGATTGATATGATTCAGTTATTGTTCCTCATCAATCCGAGATATAGGTGTGCGTCCTGTGCAATGAAACGCTGTGAACCATGTCAGGCGGGGGAACCGAGCAGCATTAAGCGGTTTGTTTCGTGTGTCACAGTTCCGCCCGCACGCCCATATGTCGGATTGATTTTTTATTTTCTTGATTGGAGTGAGAGTTTTGTATCAGGCATTGTACAGAAAATGGCGTCCAATGTCATTTTTTGACGATGTTGTTTCACAACCGCATATTACAACTACTCTCAAAAATCAGATAAAAGCGGCAAGACCGCCCACGCCTATCTTTTCATAGGCTCGAGGGTACGGGAAAGGCACCACCTGCGCAAGAATTTTTGCAAAGGCAATCAATTGCCTTGACCCACATGACGGTGAGCCATGCCTTGAATGTGAGATATGCAAAGACGCTGACAACGGCACTCTTTCCGATATTATCGGAGATTGACGCTGCTTCAAATTCTAAAGTAGACGATATCAGAGAATTGCGTGAAGGCGTTGTCTATACTCCTGAAAGATGTAAATATAAGGTATATATATCATAGACGAGGTGCATATGCTTTCCGCGGGCGCATTCAACGCCCTGCTGAAAACTATGGAAGAGCCTCCTCCGCATGTCAAGTTCATTCTTGCCACTACGGAGATACATAAAAGTTCCTGCAACTATCGTGTCGAGATGCCAGCATTTCGACTTTCACAGGATAAGAAACGAGGACATCGTTTCAAAGGCTTATGTATATTGCTTCTCAGGAGGGCTTTACCCTCCACGAAGATGCCGCAGGCATGATAGCAAAAGGCTTGACGGTGGTATGCGTGACGCACTTTCTCTTTAGACCAGTGCGTTGCCTATGAAAATGACATCACCCTTGACGTTGTGTCCTCAGCTTCCGGCATTGCAGGACGTGATTATCTTTTTGATATTCTCGAAAAGATAGCCGAAAAAAAAGGACGCCGCAGGCGCACTCAGGGGTCGTTGACAAGCTTTATGATATGTCAAAAGATCTGAAAGTCCTGGCAGGTGAACTGCTCGCTCAGATGAGAAATGTCATGATAATCAAAACTATCGACAACAACAAGGATCTAATAACTTGTCTGCCTGACGAGTATGAAAGACTTAAAAGCCCTTGCAGAACGCATGAAGCTTGACGAGATACTCGGGGATATAAATACTTTGCAGGAGTGCAGCGAGCGTTTTGCAAAAAAGCACATCAAAGCGTATCGAGCTTGAAATGTGTATCATAAAGCTGTGCGGAGCTGCTCAAAAAGCAGGTGCAACTGTGCCGGCTGCATCAGGCAATGCTGAGATCACAGTGCTTCTTAATAGAATAACTCAGCTTGAGAATGCACTAAAAAAGTGGTGCCGTTTTGCAGACTCAACCGCAGATCGCCACTCCAGTTCAGCAGGAACAAGCTCCCCCACAAAAGCCTTTTTGACCCGGATTTTCAAGAAAATGAAAGCAAGCGACTTCAAGCTTGTGCAGACTTGGGACAACATTGTGGAGCAGGTCAAGCAGACAAATCCTGCCATAGGCTGTTTCTTAGTCAATTCAAAGGCTTATATGTGTCAGAATGTGTGGCTTATGATAGTACACAATGACTTTTATCTCAAAAAGTTCAAAGCAAGCGGCGATGCTACGGTGCTTAATGAGATACTGAAAAATAATTTCGGACAAAACTTCACTATCAAAGTCAAATCAGCCAAAAATGTCGCACCTGAGGATACGGAAAATCCTATAAATCAGTTGCTTGACAAAGCGAAAAAACTTGATATTGAAGTTGATATAAAAAAAATAATTTTGAATATAAGGAGTTTTTAAAATGAAAGCAAGACTTCCACAGGGGAATGGGCAAGGGGTCCTTCCAATAACATGAATCAGATGCTCAAGCAGGCTCAAAAAATGCAGGACGAGATCACAGCTCTTCAGGCAGACCTTGAGCAGAGAGAGAGGTTTACAGGTACAGCAGGCGGCGGAGTTGTTGAGGTAACTATCAACGGCAAGAGAAACGTTCTTAAGCTTGATATCAAGCCTGAGGTAGTTGATCAGAGGACGTTGAAACACTTCAGGACCTCGTTATGGCAGCTTTCAATCAGGCTGTTGCTAACCTGGATGAAGTAAGCGACACTGAAATGCAGAAACTCACAGGCGGAGTATCATTCCCAGGTCTGTTTTTAATGGCTGAGTCAAACGCACTGCCTTTGGTACTTCTGGCAGAGCAATTTGCAAAGCTCCCTGGTATAGGCATGAAGTCCGCACAGCGTCCTTGCCTACTATGTTATGTCCATGACAGACGAGGACGCATCGGCTTTTGCAGCGGCTATCACTAATGCCCACAAAAGCGTTCATCTTTGCAGTGTTTGCCAGAACTTTACTGACAAGCCAAAAGTGTCCCTATCTGTGCCGACCCAAGACGTGACCACACAACGGTCTGCGTAGTAGAAGACCCAAAGAAAAGGATATAGCAGCTTTCGAGCGTACTAAGGAGTACAAAGGCGTTTACCATGTTTTGCATGGGCTTCTCTCCCTATGGACGACATTTCACCTGACAAGCTTAAAATAAAAGAACTGCTTGCGAGGATAGAGCCTGAGAATGTTAAAGAAGTCATTATGGCTACTAATCCTACAGTTAATGGCGAAGCTACGGCAATTTACATTTCAAGGCTGCTGAAACCCCTTGGTGTAAAGGTCACACGTTTGGCGTTCGGTCTACCGTTGGCGGAGTGCTTGAATATGCTGATGAAGTGACGCTTTATAAGGCTTTGGAAAATCGAAACGAAATATAAAGGAAAACCTCCCCGAACTATTCGGAGAGGTTTTTTTACGTCTAAGATTTTTGAAAAATTCCGTCAGTGTATCTGCACACTGCTCTTGCAGTATACCGCCTGTGCAAAGAGGTTTGTGATTATAGGGTAGCTCAAAAAGATTTACCACCGACCCACAAGAACCAGCCTTTTTGTCATACGCACCAAAAACCACACGCTCAATTCGAGAATTTATTATCGCACCCGTACACATAGGACAAGGCTCGAGAGTAACAAAAAGCTCACAACGCATAAGCCGCCAACCGCCAAGATTGCGACTCGCTTCCTCAATAGCCACAAGTTCGGCATGAGTCAAAGGGAACGCCCATACTCACGACGATTGAATCCCCTGCCGATTATTTCACCGCTGGAACGCTTCACAACTATCGCACCCACGGGTACTTCCCCCTGTTCTGCGGCAATTTCCGCAAGCTCCAACGCTTTTTTCATGTAAAAGCTCATCCCTCGTCATATTATCCTCGCACACACAAACATGGTCACAAGAATTGCAGCTATCCACACTGCGATCGAGTTAGTTGCAATGAAAGACTTAACTCGCTTTGACATCGTCATAAAGGAATTATCATTTTCAATGTTGAATGTCCAGTCACCAAAGCTTGTAAGCTTCGAGTACATCACAAGTGATACACCAACGATCACTGTACAGATTATGACTTCTGCTATTTTGGCATAAGGAAGATCATAGAGAACAATGTAACTTAATACAAAATTCGTGATGTGGGCGCAAATACTCATTGAAATTGCAGTAAAAACCGAGCCTGTTCGTATAGTAAAAAGTCCAAGAACCGCAGTACAGCATACAACAAAAGGCAGATATGTAATATCATAGTAGCATAAACCGTTTCACAACAGCAGTGATCATAATAGCAAAGGTGTCGCCAAATTGACGAAAAGTCTGCAAAAAAACTCCTCGAAATACTATCTCTTGCATTATAGGAACAATGATCGCAAAGAAAGCAAAAGAAACAAGAGCAACAACAGGATCTTCAGAGAATACAAAAATAGAATATATCCCGTCTAAATGCACAGCTGAAAACAGCAGACTAAGAATATATTGTCCAACTCTGCCCACAACGATTATGACCATCATAATTACCACAGCAGTTCCACGCATTTTTTCGTAGCCCTTTGAATTTGCAAAAACGACTTTATTAGGGATCTTAGTAACGATCTTAAAAATAAGACCAGGCACAACAAACTTTGCAGCAAACAACAGACCTAAAATGAAAGTCATTCCAACACCATATCTGCCATATCCGCCATCTGTTTGAGAAAAATACACAAATGTACCAGTTGTATCCGGCGCGTATTTATTCACTATAAAATAGTTAAGAAAATCAATAGCAAGCATTACCACAAGACAAATGCCCAACAAACTACAGCATTTTAGCATAGAGATCCTCTCTGCTACCTCTGCCTTATGAGGCACAAAACCCTCGCAATCAATGTATGAGTGTTCTCTTGTATCATGTATAAACTTGAATCCAAAAGAATTCTGAGGATTTGAACGCCACTTTGCAAACGACTTCTTATAATCATCACTCTGATTTTGATAAGTGGTATCCTGGGCAACGTCAATCATATAATCTTTTAGTATTCGTATCGTTCAAATTCTCACCCCCGATATAATAATTATAGCATATCACCGTACTTTTTTTTAAAGCATGCAAATATCATTTAACTTATTATTCATAATATTTTTAAGACAAAAAAAAAAGATCGGATACATATTGTACCCGATCTTTATATAGCGAACTAAAAATTAGTCTCTAACAGCTGTAACGACGCCAGAACCTACTGTTCTACCACCCTCACGGATAGCGAAACGAAGTCCCTCTTCGATAGCGATTGGAGTGATAAGCTCAACATCCATCTCTACGTTATCGCCAGGCATGCACATTTCCTTGTCAGCAGGAAGTGTGATAACGCCAGTAACGTCTGTTGTTCTGAAAATAGAACTGTGGTCTGTAGTTGTTGAAGAATGGAGTATGACGGCCGCCCTCTTCCTTCTTCAGAACGTAAACCTGACCTGAGAACTTTGTGTATGGGTGAATGGAACCTGGCTTACAAAGAACCTGGCCTCTCTGAATGTCAGATCTCTGGATACCACGGAGAAGAGAGCACCGATGTTGTCGCCTGCCTCAGCGTAGTCAAGGATCTTTCTGAACATCTCGATACCTGTTACAACAGTCTTTGGTCTCTCAGTTGAAAGTCCGAGAATCTCAACTTCGTCACCAGTCTTGAGCTGACCTCTTTCAACTCTACCAGTAGCAACTGTACCACGGCCTGTGATTGTGAATACGTGCTCAACAGGCATCAGGAATGGAAGATCAGACTTTCTGTCTGGTGTTGGGATAAATGTGTCAACAGCGTCCATAAGGTCAAGGATTGGCTTGTAAGCTGGATCTGAAAGATCATCTGGAGCTTCAAGAGCTGCAAGAGCTGAACCCTTTGATGATTGGAGTATCGTCGCCAGGGAAATCGTACTTGTTGAGGAGTTCTCTGATATCCATCTCAACGATTTCGAGAAGTTCTTCATCGTCAACCTGGTCGCACTTGTTCATGAAAAACAACGATAGCTGGAACGCCTACCTGTCTAGCAAGGAGAAGGTGCTCTCTTGTCTGAGCCATAGCGGACCATCAGAAGCAGCAACTACGAGGATAGCGCCGTCCATCTGAGCAGCACCAGTGATCATGTTCTTAACGTAGTCAGCGTGACCTGGGCAGTCAACATGCGCATAGTGACGTGTTTCAGTCTGATACTCAACGTGTGCTGTGTTGATTGTAATTCCTCTCTCTCTCTCCTCTGGAGCTGAGTCGATGTTGTTGTAATCCTTCTTCTCAGCAAGACCTTCAAGAGCAAGAGTCTTTGTGATAGCAGCAGTAAGAGTTGTCTTACCGTGGTCAACGTGACCGATTGTACCAATGTTAACGTGTGGCTTGGTTCTTTCGAAATGTGCCTTTGCCATAGGAATTTTCCTCCTTAAAATTTAATAGTTTCCGATTTAACATACCGTAGTATAATTATATCAAAAAAAAGCAAATTTGCAATAGAAAAAACAGAAAATTTTTCCGCAAATTTATTAGCCCTTGTTTCTTGAAGCCATGATCTTCTCAGAGATAGACTTTGGTACTTCCTGAATGTAGCTGTCAGGCTCCATTGTGTACTGACCACGACCCTGTGTCTTAGAACGCAGGTCATTTGAGTAACCAAACATTTCTGACAGAGGAACGAGAGCGTCTACCTGAACAGCACCAGTTCTCTGCTCCTGACCGAGGATCTGTCCACGACGGGAGTTGAGGTCGCCTATAACTGTTCCGAGATAATCATCAGGAGCGATAACGCAAACCTTCATGATAGGCTCAAGAATGATTGGTGAAGCCTTTCTCATAGCCTCCTTGAACGCCATAGAACCTGCGATCTTGAATGCCATTTCAGAAGAGTCGACCTCGTGATAAGATCCATCGTACAGCTCGACCTTAACGTCAACTACCTGAAGCCAGCGAGAACACCGTTCACCATAGCACCCCTGATACCTGCGTCAACTGCTGGAATGTATTCCTTAGGATATAGCACCGCCGACAACCTTGTTGATGAACTCATAGCCCTTACCGGACTCGTTTGGCTCAACGTTGATCTTAACGTGACCGTACTGACCCTTACCACCTGACTGCTTAGCGTACTTGTAATCAACGCTTGCAGGAGCAGTGATTGTCTCTTTATATGCAACCTGAGGAGCACCGACATTAGCCTCAACCTTAAATTCACGGAGAAGTCTGTCTACGATGATTTCAAGGTGAAGTTCGCCCATTCCGGCGATGATTGTCTGACCTGTTTCCTCATTTGTATAGGTTCTGAAAGTGGGGTCTTCCTCTGCGAGCTTTGCAAGAGCAATAGCCATCTTTTCCTGACCTGCCTTGGTCTTGGGTTCGATAGCGAGCGAGATAACAGGCTCAGGGAATTCCATAGACTCAAGGATTACGGGGTTGCTTTTCATCACACAGCGTATCACCTGTTGTAGTGTTCTTCAGACCGATAGCGGCACCGATATCACCAGCGTAGATAGTATCGATATCCTTTCTAGCGTTAGAGTGCATCTGAACGATTCTTCCGATTCTCTCGTCCTTATCCTTTAGTGGAGTTATAAACTGTAGAACCAGCTGTCAGAACACCTGAATAAACTCTGAAGTAGCAGAGCTTACCAACGAATGGGTCTGTAGCGATCTTGAATGCGAGAGCAGCGAATGGCTGATCGTCGCCTGAAATTCTCTCAACTTCCTCACCTGTATTTACGTCAGTACCCCTTAATGTGGGTACGTCGATAGGTGAAGGCATATAATCTACAATAGCGTCAAGAAGCTTCTGAACGCCCTTGTTTCTGTATGAAGTTCCGCAGGTAACAGGTACTTCATTGTGTTAGCGATAGTACTCTTTTCTGATTACCTTCTTCATCTCGTCGATAGTGATCTCTTCGTCTGTCTGCGAAATACTTCTCAGCGAGATCGTCATCAACTTCTGCAAGATGCTCGATAAGGTCAGCGTGATACTGTTCAGCTTTTCCTTGAGATCCTCAGGGGATCTCTTCCTGACGGATATCCTTTCCAAGGTCATCATAGTATACATAAGCCTTCATTTCGAGCAAATCGACGATACCCTTTGAAGTCGTCCTCAGCACCGATAGGGAGCTGGATAGGAACGGCGTTACAATGAAGTCTTTCATGGAGCATATTCAAAACGTTGTAGAAGTTTGCACCCATGATATCCATCTTATTAACATATACCATTCTTGGCCTGATACTTATCAGCCTGTCTCCAAACGGTTTCTGACTGAGGCTCAACGCCGCCCTTAGCACAAAGAACAGTAACACTTCCATCAAGTACACGCAGAGAACGCTCAACCTCAACTGTAAAGTCAACGTGGCCCGGAGTATCTATAATGTTGAGTCTGTGACCCTTCCAGTAGCAAGTAGTAGCAGCAGAAGTAATTGTGATACCTCTCTCCTTTCTCCTGTGCCATCCAGTCCATTGTAGATGCACCGTCGTGTGTTTCACCGATCTTATAGTTTACACCGGTATAAAACAGGATACGCTCTGTAGTAGTAGTCTTGTCGGCGTCGATGTGTGCCATGAATTACCGATATTACGGTAGTCCTGCAATTTACATTCTCTTGCCATATATATCCTCCTTTATACCTCTTACCATCTGTAATGAGCGAAAGCCTTGTTAGCTTCAGCCCTCTTATGAGTTTCGTCACGCTTCTTGCATGAGCCGCCAACGCCGTTAAGTGCGTCGAGGATCTCTGCTGCGAGTCTCTCTCTCATTGTGTCCTCGTTTCTCTCACGAGAATACTTTGTTATCCATCTCAGACCCAGGGTCTGTCTTCTAGCTGGACGGACCTCCATTGGTGCCTGGTAAGTCGCACCGCCTACACGGCGAGCCTTGACCTCCAGCTCAGGCATGATGTTATCCATAGCCTCCTGGAATACTTCAAGAGCAGGTCTGCCTGTCTTTTTCTTCGACAATTTCAAATGCTCCGTAAACGATCTTCTGGGCAACACCCTTCTTACCGTCAAGCATGATGTTGTTTACAAGACGTGTAACAAGCTTAGAATTGTATACTGGATCCTGAAGCACGTCTCTTTGTAACTCTACCTCTTCTTGGCACTTTAATTCCCTCCTTCACAAATAATGAATTCACAGGTACTCGCTCTGTAACCACGGCACATAGCCGTTTTACAGCCCCGTCAGTTCCTTGTAGAGTCAACTAATATATATTAATCACTCCACATAAACTGTGGTCTTCGCAATATGCGACAATGAGTTATTACCTTGTTACTAAAATGAGCTTTTCAGTTTTTGATTACTTGGCTGCTCCTGCCTTTGGCTTCTTAGCGCCATACTTGGATCTCGCCTGCATTCTCTTGGCAACGCCCCTGAGCGTCGAGAGTGCCTCTAATGATGTGATATCTTACACCAGGGAGGTCCTTAACACGTCCGCCCCTGATAAGAACAACGGAGTGCTCCTGAAGATTGTGTCCGATACCAGGAATGTAAGCTGTAACTTCGTTTCCGTTTGTGAGCTTAACTCTGGCAACCTTTCTCATAGCTGAGTTTGGCTTTTTAGGTGTAGCAGTTCTTACTACTGTGCAAACGCCACGCTTCTGTGGGCAGCTCTGATCGATAACTACCTTCTTCTTTGAGTTGAAACCCTTCTGAAGAGCAGGAGCTGTAGACTTTTCTGCAAGGACATTTCTTCCTTTTCTTACTAACTGGTTAAAGGTTGGCATATTTTCTCTCCTTTCATAGATTTGATACTATACGCTGATATACAATACATCAGCATACCTTGATATTATACACTATTCTCCGTCTCTTGTCAAGCACTTTTTCTTGACTTTTTAACTTTTTGAAAATTTCAGTTAAATTTTCTGTCAAAAGTATAAAAAAGCACAGGGCAGCGGCTTTTCATGCCCTGCCCTGCAAATTATTCCTCATTCCGTATTGCTGTCTGTATCTAAAAATTTCTCCTTTATCCGCCACTTCGACCTCTGTCTCGCTGAATCTATGATAAGTTATAACACAATCGCTGTCGTCAGTCTTGTCCGAATAGGTTATATCGTTTTGTAACTTCGTTGATATAAAGTTTCAGATCATCACTAAAATAGGTGTTTGCACCCGTTGCAAATTTAATTGCAACGAGCCATTCATTTTCATCAAAGAAGTAATTTCTGTTTTTCTTTTACCGTCGCACTTTCGGCCAACCGTACCATTCATTATTAGTATCGTCCTGCTCCACAATATCCTTATAATTGGAAGTTATACTGAAATATCTTCCGTCCACCTTGATAATTATGCCTTCCTTTGACCTTCCTGCTGTGGAAACGTTTATGGCTTTACCCTTTTTGAATTGGTGTTATTATCAGCGGATAGATAATATCCCTTTCGTAATTGTCAGCATCATAATTGATATGCTTAACAGAATTTACCAACGTATCAATTTTAAATCCCCAGTCCTTTTCAACAGGATTTAGCACAATGCTGAAGTCGTCAGCTTGCAGTATCATATCTTCGTACATATGCTGTACACTATCAAGAATGAGCTTATCAAGCTTTTTCCTTGCCTGTATCCTTTGAACTGTCGATATCATAAGCATAGGCTATTGATGATCTAAGTGAATAATAGAAGTCTGTTCCAAAGCTGTCGCCACCGACCGTTTCGCCAAGACCTGTTGCGATCTCATCCGAGTTCCAATTACTCAGATCATCGCAGTTTGTGCCGACTGCGATTTTTTTCGCCCACTTTCAGTTCGTCCGCATAAACAAACTTCCCTGTGGTAACATCTTTCGCTCTGAGATCAAGTTTAAACGCAGCGTAATAGTGGTATTTCAGGTATTCATATTCATTCACAGTAACATAGTCGATCAATTCGCCCTTTTTAACAGTGTATTTCTCAACATATATCTTATCGACAAAAGATATCCCGTTCCGTCCGAGCCGCAGCCTGCATACGTTCCGACCGCCGTTATCTCTTTGTCTTTAACGACCTGCTTAAGCGCATCTCCTGCCCTTATCAAATCGCCTGAATTATCCGAGTTGTCTGTTGTAAGTTCTGTGCTGTCAATGGTACTCGAGCTATCAGCATCAGACAGTTTAGCTGTATCCACCCTGAAATCATCACCGCTGCGATAAAGGGTCAGCGCACCGCCCACCACCAGAAGCAAAGCCGCAAGCACCGCACCTGCAAGCTGAAAGCCTGTAAGTTTTGTTTTCTTTTTCTCTGTAGGCTTGTCATACATAAGCACACTCTCCTTCCAATCCGAAGGAGTTTTTATACAGTAAAAAGCATTTATCTTTTTTTCATTTGCTGCTCCTTTCTGTGATATCCTCATTGCAAACTATAATGTTATGTCTAACGTCCCAGCCCCTGCATAATATTTTTTTTACCGCTCCTGTTCAGAGCGGCTCAATTCTGTTTCACAGAAATGCGACGTCCCAATGCCCTAGGTTTTTATTGACATTCATATAGTTCACAACATTATCATATCCTTCAGCTGTTCTCTTCCACGTTTCAAATGCGTTTTATGGTATTTTCCTTTTTTATCTTAGTAAGCTCGGCTATCTCCTGCACCGACAGCTCCTCAAAGTAATAAAGATAAATACTATCCCGATATTTCGGGGAAGTCTGAAAATAAGGTCAAGTATCTCTATGTCGCTGCCGTCCTTTGAGAAAGACGTTATGCTGTTCAGATCGACTGTGTTTTCCTCAAACGATACCGCAAAACACTCCGGCATTCGTTGAGAGCCACTCTGATGAGCCACGCTTTCGGGTTTGGCAGACTTCCTTTTTTTCATCTGCTTGAAAAGCATGAAGAACACGTTCTGATAGCAGTCCTCAGCGTCGGAAAAATTTCCCGTGTGCACCACGCAAAGCCTTGTTACCATATCCGAATACTCCTCTACAAGTTGGCGGTATTCGCTTTCGGTCATATTCTTCATGCTTTCACTTCCCTTCATATACTAAAACGCCGTGGCAGGCAAAAAGGTTTCATACAAAATAAAAAAAATCAGCCCGCATGAATGAACCATGCAGGCTGATATAAAAGTCATTAGTACAACGGTGTTTCTGCGGTGTTATGATTAGCCGCACTCTCATTCTTGACCACCTGAACGTTGTTGTAAACGTCCATACCGGTGCCGGCAGGAATGAGCTTACCGATAATAACATTTTCCTTAAGACCCATGAGCTTATCGGTCTTGCCTCTGATAGCTGCGTCTGTAAGAGCCTTAGTTGTCTCCTGGAATGAAGCAGCCGACAGGAATGAAGCCGAGTAGCTTGAAGCCTTCTGTGATACCCTGAAGAACAGGAGCAGTTGTGATAAGTCTTGCGTTCTCGTCGCCAGCGTCGATCTGAGCCTGTATCTCCTCGTTGAGTCTTGCGACCTCTCCTCTGTCGATAAGTGAACCAGGGAGCAGATAGCTTGAACCGGAGTCGTCGATCTTGACCTTTCATCATCATCTGACGAACGATAACTTCGATGTGCTTATCGTTGATATCAACACCCTGCAGACGGTAAACCTTCTGAACTTCGGTGATGATGTAGTTCTGAACAGCTTTAGGACCATTAACTGCAAGGATATCAGCTGGGTTGATAGAACCCTCTGTGAGTGGCTCACCGGCTGTAACAGCCTGTCCCTCACGAACTCTTATCTTGTAGCCGTATGGGATAGCATAAGACTTTCCTGCTCAGGGATTTTCAGTGTCCTCGCTTGTAACAGTGATCTGCTTGGTCTTCTTGACCTCCTCGATCCTAACTACGCCGTCGATCCTTGTGATGATAGCAGCACCCTTTGGACGTCTGCTCTCAAACAGTTCCTCGACTCTAGGAAGACCCTGTGTGATATCTTCCGCAGAAGCGATACCACCTGTGTGGAACGTTCTCATTGTAAGCTGTGTACCAGGCTCACCGATAGACTGAGCGGGAGATTACGCCGACAGCCTCGCCGACCTGAACGATATTTCCGTTTGCAAGGTTAGCACCATAGCACTTAGCGCAAACGCCATGCTTAGCCTGACACTGAAGAACTGATCTGATAGAGATAGAATCCTTGCCCTCAGCTTCGGAGTGCAGCAACTATTCTTTCAGCGTCATGAACGTTTATGAGCTTGTTCCTTGAGCATATCATCTCGCCTGTCTTAGGATCCTTGAGATCCTCAACAAGATATCTGCCCACAAGTCTCTCGCTGAGAGGCTCGATCATTTCGTTTCCGTTCTTAATGTCGAATATCTCGATACCAACGTGAGTACCGCAGTCCTCCTGACGAATGATAACGTCCTGAGAAACGTCAACAAGACGTCTTGTAAGGTAACCTGAGTCAGCAGTACGCAGAGCTGTATCGGCAAGACCCTTTCTCGCACCTCTTGAAGAAATGAAGTATTCGAGGATGTTAAGACCTTCACGGTAGTTAGCTCTGATAGGCATCTCGATAGTTGAACCTGATGTGTTGGCGATAAGTCCACGCATACCTGCCAGCTGTCTGATCTGGTTGATAGAACCACGGGCACCTGAGTCAGCCATCATGTTGATAGGGTTGTATGGGTCAAGGTTAGCTTTCAGAGCCTCTGTAACTTCGTCTGTAGCGTTGTTCCAGATCTCGATGAACTTCTTTGACTTCTCTTCTCTTGAAATATAACCTCTCTTGTACTGCTTGTCTATCTTGTCAACAAGTCCGTCAGCCTTTGCAAGGATATCCTTCTTAGCCTCAGGGATAGAAGCGTCGCAAACAGCAACTGTGATAGCAGACTTTGTAGAATACTTATAACCAAGGCTCTTAATGTTGTCGAGAACTTCGGAAGTAGTAGTAGTACCGTGCTTCTGGATACATTTATCAATGATATCAGAAAGCTGCTTCTTCTTTACAAGGAAGCTTATCTCAAGATCGAACTGCTTTTCTGAATTTGTTCTGTCAACAAAGCCAAGGTTCTGAGGAATGATAGAGTTGAAGATAAGTCTTCCGACTGTAGCGTCTATCACCTTTGATACCTGCTTGTCGCCTATCTGCTTTGGTAATTCTTACCTTGATAGCAGCATGAAGTGAAACGATGTGCTGATCGTAAGCCATAAGAGCCTCGTTCACATCTCTGAACACCTTGCCCTCGCCAGGCTCGCCGTCCTTCTTCAGTGTCAGGTAGTAAGAACCAAGTATCATATCCTGTGTAGGAACTGCAACAGGGCGTCCGTCTGAAGGCTTCAACAGGTTGTTGGCAGCCAGCATAAGGAATCTTGCCTCAGCCTGAGCCTCTGCTGAAATCGGCAGGTGAACAGCCATCTGGTCGCCGTCGAAGTCAGCGTTGAACGCTGTACAAACCAGTGGGTGAAGCTTGATAGCTCTGCCCTCTACAAGGATAGGCTCGAATGCCTGAATACCGAGTCTGTGCAGTGTAGGCGCACGGTTGAGCAGTACGGGGTGACCCTGAATAACGTTTTCAAGTGCGTCCCAAACCTCTGGCTCAGCTCTGTCTACCTTTTTCCTTGCAGACTTGATGTTGATAGTAGGATTGGTGTCAACAAGTCTTTTTTTCATAACGAAAGGCTTGAACAGCTCGATAGCCATTTCTTTGGGAAGACCGCACTGATCCATCTTAAGATCAGGGCCTACGACGATAACAGAACGTCCTGAATAGTCAACACGTTTACCAAGAAGGTTCTGTCTGAAACGTCCCTGCTTACCTTTTGAGCATATCTGAAAGTGACTTGTATGCTCTGTTGTTAGGGACCTGTAACCGCTCTGCCGTGTCTGCCGTTGTCGATAAGTGCGTCAACAGCCTCCTGAAGCATTCTCTTTTTCGTTTCTGATGATAATGTCGGGTGCGTGAAGTTCCTTCATCTTTGTAAGACGGTTGTTTCTGTTGATAACACGTCTGTAAAGGTCATTAAGGTCGCTGGTTGCGTATCTTCCGCCGTCCAGCAGTACCATAGGTCTGATATCAGGTGGTATAACAGGTATAGCCTCCAGTATCATCCACTCAGGTCTGTTGCCTGATGTTCTGAAAGCCTCAACGATCTCCAGTCTTTTCAGAAGCTTGATACGCTTCTGACCCGCAGGAAGATCCTTCAGCTCAGTTTTAAGCTCTTCTGAGAGCTTCTCGAGGTCGATCTCTTCAAGAAGCTCCTTGATAGCCTCAGCGCCCATCTCGGCTCTGAACTCGTCCTCGTCATACTTTTCCTGCATTTCGCTATAATCTTTTTTCAGTAAGGGAGCTGACCCTTGATAAGCTCAGTGTTACCTGGATCTATAACGATGTATTTTGTGAAGTAAAGAACTTCTTCAAGTCTTTTCTGTGATATTTCAAGCATCTGTCCTATTCTTGACGGAGTTCCCTTGAAATACCAAATGTGAAAACAGGTGCAGCAAGCTCGATGTGACCCATTCTCTCTCTACGAACCTTGGCTCTTGTTACCTCAACGCCGCAGCGCTCGCAGACTTTGCCTTTAAAGCGAATTTTCTTATATTTACCGCAGTGACACTCCCAGTCCTTTGAAGGTCCGAATATCTTTTCGCAGAACAATCCGTCCTTTTCCGGCTTCTGAGTACGATAGTTTATTGTTTCAGGTCTGGTAACAACGCCGTAAGACCACTCACGGATCTTCTGAGGCGAAGCAAGACCGATCTTGATTGATGCAAACTCATTGAATTCCAACAGCAGTACCCTCTTCCTGTTTAGTTTGAAGCACGGCAACAGCCGACTTCTATATGAAACGGTCGCAAGGGCAGGCCTTCCGCCCTTTGACCTCAGCTTATTTAGTTACTGTGCAAAAATTATTCACCGTCATTAAGGAACAGATCAGACTCGTCGGAAGCTGCGCTGCCCTCCAGTTCGGAAGTGCCGTTCTCGTCTTCAGCCATGAAGCCCTCGTCGAGATCGCCCTCGTCAACGCCGAAATCGATATGATCTTCGATAGCAGGCTGTGGAACAAGCTCCTCGTCCTCGTCAAACGACTGTTTAAGATCTATTTCCTCGTTATTGATGTTGAGTACCTTGAGATCCAGACCAAGTGACTGAAGCTCCTTAACAAGTACCTTGAACGCCCCAGGAACACCAGGCTTAGGAAACATTCTGTCCCTTAACGATAGCCTCGTATGTCTTGACTCTTCCCACAGTATCGTCAGACTTAACTGTAAGGATCTCCTGAAGTGTGTAAAGCAGCACCATAAGCTTCAAGAGCCCATACTTCCATTTCTCCGAATCTCTGACCACCGAACTGAGCCTTACCGCCGAGTGGCTGCTGTGTTACCAGTGAATAAGGACCAACTGAACGTGCGTGTATCTTATCGTCTACGAGGTGGTGGAGCTTCAGGTAGTACATATAACCGACTGTAACTCTGTTATCGAACTTCTCGCCTGTTCTTCCGTCATAAACAGTGAACTTGCCGTCCTCCGCTCATGCTCAGTGCGTTAGGGTTGATGACCTCGTCCATTGTGTGGAGAGTGAACTCATCGTCCTTATGCTCCAGATAATTCTGCTGAGCCATTTTGAAGCATTCTCTGATGTCTGCCTCGTGAGCACCGTCGAATACAGGGGTCATTATCTTCCAGCCAAGAGCCTTTGCAGCCATAACCAAGATGAACCTCAAGCACCTGACCGATGTTCATACGAGAAGGTACGCCCAATGGGTTAAGACAGATATCAAGCGGAGTACCGTCCTCAAGGAATGGCATAGCCTCCTGTGGGAGTATTCTTGAAACGACACCCTTGTTACCGTGACGACCCGCCATCTTATCGCCGACAGAAATCTTACGCTTCTGTGCGATGTAGCATCTGACGAGCATATTTACCCAGGAGAAAGCTCGTCGCAGTTCTCTCTTGTGAATATCTTAACATCAATGATAGTACCGGCCTCGCCGTGAGGTACCTTAAGAGAATTATCTCTAACTTCTCTAGCCTTCTCACCGAAGATAGCTCTCAGAAGTCTTTCTTCTGCTGTCAGCTCAGTTTCACCCTTAGGTGTTACCTTACCAACAAGTATATCGCCTGAGCGAACCTCTGCGCCTATTCTTATGATACCGTTCTCGTCCAGATCCTTAAGAGCGTCCTCACCAACGTTAGGGATATCTTCTTGTGATCTCCTCAGGTCCGAGCTTTGTATCTCTGGCTTCTGTCTCATACTCTTCAATATGGATAGAAGTGTACTTATCCTGCTTTTACAAGGTTTTCGTTCAGAAGAACGGCGTCCTCGTAGTTGTAACCTTCCCAAGTCATGAAGCCGATAAGAGCGTTCTTACCAAGTGAAAGCTCACCGTTTGAGGTAGCAGGTCCGTCACCGATTATCTGATTAGCTTCAATTCTCTCGCCCTTGTTGACGATAGGTCTCTGGTTTGTGCAAGTACCTGCGTTTGAACGCTTGAACTTAGTCAGCTCATAAGTTCTGAGCATACCGCTGTCCTCACGGATAACGATCTTGTCAGCGTCAACGCTCTCAACAACACCTGCGTTCTTAGAAACAACAGCAACGCCTGAATCAAGACAAAGCCTTGTACTCCATACCAGTACCAACGATAGGAGACTCAGTCTTGAGCAGCGGCACAGCCTGTCTCTGCATGTTTGAACCCATGAGGGCACGGTTAGCGTCATCGTTCTCAAGGAATGGGATACAAGCAGTCGCAACAGAAACTACCATTTTAGGTGAAACGTCCATGAAGTCGATCTTCTCTCTCTATCTCGAGGATCTGATCTCTGTATCTGCCGTTTACCTTAGGTCTGGCAAACTTGTTATCCTCAGTAAGAGGCTCGTTTGCCTGAGCAACCATGTAGTTATCTTCAACGTCAGCCGTCATATAAACAACTTCGTCAGTTACAACGCCTGTTTCCTTTGTTAACACGTCTGTAAGGAGCTTCAATAAAGCCGTACTCGTTAATTCTTGCATAGCTTGCAAGGTAGGAGATAAGTCCGATGTTAGGACCTTCAGGGGTCTCGACAGGGACACATTCTTCCGTAGTGGGTATAGTGAACGTCACGGACCTCAAATCCGGCACGGTCTCTTGAAAGACCGCCAGGGCCGAGGGCTGAAAGTCTTCTCTTATGAGTAAGCTCAGCCAGAGGGTTGTTCTGATCCATGAACTGTGACAGTGGAGAAGAACCGAAAGAACTCTCTGATAGCCGCAGTGATAGGTCTTATATTGATAAGAGCTGTAGGAGTAACGACCTCAGTGCCCTGTGACTGAATGTTCATTCTCTCACGGATAACTCTTTCCATTCTTGTGAAACCGATCCTGAACTGGTTCTGAAGAAGCTCGCCTACTGAACGGATTCTTCTGTTGCCAAGATGGTCGATATCGTCAACAGTACCAACGCCCTCGCAAAGGTTGAGGAAGTAAGAAACCGTAGCGATAATATCATCGATAGTGATGTGCTTTGGAACGAGGTCGTCAGCCTTAAGTCTGATGTTCTCCTTAAGCTCTTCCTCATTCTCAGAATCTTCAAGAACTTCCTTGAGAGCCTTGAAATGTACCTTTTTCGTTGATGCCAAGCTCAGTGCAGTCAAAATCAACATAAGCGTTGATGTCTACCATGCCGTTGCCTATGATCTTAACTTCACACTCTTCAAGCTTTGTAACAACAGCCTCGCCTGTTGCGGAAGTAAGATGCTCCTTTACCTCAACGTCAACGTAAACCTCCATAACGCCTGCGGTCTCGATCTCCATAGCCTTATCAAAGCTGATAAGATCGCCAGCCTCAGCCATTACCTCGCCTGTCATAGGATTTACAACAGGTCTTGAAAGTCTGTGGCCTGAAAGTCTTGAACCAACGCCAAGCTTCTTGTTGTACTTATATCTGCCAAATCTTGAAAGATCATATCTCTTAGCGTCAAAAGAACAGGTTATTCAGGTGAGTAACAGCAGAATCTACTGTAGGAGGCTCGCCCGGACGGAGCTTCTTGTAAACTTCAAGAAGAGCTTCCTCTCTGTTAGCAGTCTGATCCTTCTGCATGATAGTCTGAGTAAGTCTTTCATCAGGACCGAAGACTTCCTCGATCTCCTCGTTAGTACCAATACCGAGCGATCTCAGGAAAGTAGTAAGAGGAATCTTTCTGTTTTTTTTATCGATTCTGACATAAACCACGTCGTTAGAATCCATTTCATATTCAAGCCAAGCACCTCTGTTAGGGGATAACAGTTGTCTTGAACAGATCCTTACCGGTCTTGTCCTTATCAAAAAGCGTAATAAACACCTGGTGAACGCACCAACTGAGAAACGATAACACGCTCTGCACCGTTGATAACAAAAAGTTCCGCTGTCGGTCATTTTAGGGAAGTCACCCATAAATACCTCGACTCCTTGATCTCGCCGGTCTCGGGTATTGTTAAGTCTTGCAGTAACTCTCAGTGGCACTGCATAAAATACATCTCTCGCCTTGCACTCTGCAACAGAATACTTAGCCTCTTCGTCGAAATGGTATCCAACAAAAGTCAGCTCCAGCGTACCATTATAATCAGTAATAGCTGAAACATCTCTGAAGACCTCCTTCAGACCTTCATCGAGGAACCACTGATAAGAGTTCTTCTGCACTTCAATAAGGTTAGGCATCTCCAGAACCTCATTGATCTTGGCAAAGCCTCTTTCTCGTGTTCTTACCAAGTTTTACGTCCTTGACATTCACCATAGGCTCAATCACTCCTTAATTTATTTGGAAAATACATTTATATAATACTATATAACAATCGTATTCGCCAGTGGTTTTGGCGGTGTTTTTCCATGATTTTATGCACTCAAAAACGCATGAAATAGGTGGAAAACTCCATTATGATACAGTATACTATTATATAATATTAGCAAGCCCTTGTCAAGCATTTTAGCTTACACTTCTCGCCGATTTTCCTATTTTCTCCGATTTGAACAAAAAATCGCACAATTCGACGCAGAAACTTCTACTATTACCAATGTGTTATCAAATCGTAAATTTTTTCGTTTACTCGCCCGCTTTTATCACCCTCCGCCTCATTACCTCCACCATAACCTACCCTTTATTTCATCACTATCTGCATCAACTTGTCTGCCATTACATAATAATTCCGACTTACTTGTCATATTCAACAAAAACCTTTACTTAACAAATTGTGCAAACAAATGATTTATATTTTAATTTGGCAACATTTCTGCAATTGTTGCATTTTTTATGCAACAAAAAGGGGTGATTTTTTTTCGGGATAAGTATAAAGGATTTATCCCAAATTGAATATCCCTGCGACTTAGTGAAACCGAGGTGCGTTTCTGGAACAGGCTGTATGAGGAAACATTTTGTCAACGTGAGTTTGCGGTGATACGCAACCAATGAGCATTCTGAATGTCACAGAAAAGCACTTCCTTTGTTTGAAGCTTGAAAATTGAAAAAAATCGTACAAAACCACAAAATTACGGCAACAAATCTGTAGGGGCGAACAGCGTTCGCCCGTCGAAGAAACAAGTCCACGATTACAACCATTGTAGGGCAGAACAAAAAACTATCCTATCACGCTTGTAGGGGCTTGGCGAAATTTCTGTTCGCAAGCTCACAGAAATGCGACAGCCCGCTCGAAGTGACGAGGTTTGAATTTACCATAAAGTCATGCAGATGTACAAAGACGTGCGAGGGGGTCGGGACGTCAGATTTCTGCAAAGCAGAAATTGCGCCGCTCCCCCCCTACAATTCTGAATTTACAACAAATTCTGAACACGGGCGAACGCTGTTCGCCCCTACAGTTATTTGGGCAAGTCTATTCCTCCGCAAAATCGCTCCGCTCTTTGCGTATCTACGTTTTGCTATGGGATAGAAAAGCGGTGCAGATTTAATTCTCCGATATCACTTTCATCTAATATTTGACTTCTATATGCTATTTTTATTAAATCTGCACCTTGTCGGCTTGCGCCGAATGAGGCTCTGCCTCAAACTCCGCTAGGGGCTTTGCCCCTAGACCCCAAAGCCCTCTAGCGCCGGGCTTGAGCGTGCGCTTTATCTCTCGCTTCGCTCGGTGCTTTATTTTACTTTATGCTTGCAATTTACTTTGGTCTGCTATGCTCATTCCTCATTCCTCATTCCTCACTCCTCCCTCCTCAATTAAACTCCGCTCCTATTAAAAACTTCCCCTTGATTATTCCCCCAAAAAGTGCTATACTATTGATAAGTAAAATTGTACGAAATCTAACCCCAAGGAGGTAAATTTCTATGAATTGTACTCATTTCAAAAAGCTACTATCTGTCCTCTGACGGACTTCATAAGATCGCGTATTACGTTCGTTTCCCCTATCGGCACAGTAAAGAGGTGTCGTTCAAATATCCCACGGTATGTGCGAATATTTCAGACGTTATGACGACCTCGCTGAGTTCCTCACAGGCTTGGGCTTCGCAGTATGCGGAAACGACCACCTCGGTCATGGCGACAGTGTGAACGGTAATTCCGAGCTTGGCTACTTCTCCCAGAACATGGCTGGGAAAACGCTGTCGAGGATATGTATACTCTCACAAAAATGATGAAACACAACTACCCTGACAAGCCGTATTTTTCTTCTCGGCCACAGCATGGGAAGCTTCCTTGCAAGAGCTTTTGTCACCAAGCATGGCAGAAACCTCACAGCGGCTATCTTCTGTGGAACAAGCGGCGGCATGGAAGGTATCCCTGCTTTGCTCACCCTTGTTGACAGCCTGAAAATTCTTCATGGTGACAAATATAGAAGCAACGCTGTAAATAAGCTTGCTTTCGGTGCTTATACAAGAAAAAATTACCGATAAAGTCAGCGAATATGATTGGATATCCCGTGACCCTGAAATAGTTTCCACCTACGAAAAAGACCCTAAATGCAACTTTATTTTCACCCTAAACGGCTTTGAAAATCTTGCAAAGCTTTTGTGGTATGTTTCAAACGAAAAGTGGTTCTCCACCTATCCGAAAACTTTGCCTACCTATCTTATAGCAGGCAGTGCCGACCCTGTGGGAAACTACGGAAAAGGCGTACTAAGCGTGTTCAACAGGCTGTCCCTCAACGGCTGTGACGTTGAGATGAAGATATACGAAAATGCACGTCATGAGCTTGTGAACGAAACCAACCGCCGTGAGGTGTATAATGATATTGCAGATTTTCTGCTCGATATCATAAGCTCTGAAATGTGTTCAGATTAAGCTGTAAGGGAGAGAAGTCAACGTGTTTGCTGTAATAAACAGTGTAGGTCTGCTGGGGCTTAATGCCTTTGCGGTCAAGGTGGAGATAGAAGCTTCAAAGGGTCTGCCCTCTTTCGATATTGTGGGGCTTGCAGATGCATCTGTAAAGAAAGCCGTGAACGTGTGCGTTCTGCACTGCGTTCAAGCGAGATAACATTGCCTCTGAGAAAAATAATCATAAATCTTGCACCTGCCGATGTGAGAAAAAACAGGCTCAGTCTATGACTTGGCCGTGGCAGTTGCACTCTTGCGAATGGCTGACCTTGTTGATGACAGTATGCTTTCCACCTCCGCTTTTATCGGCGAGCTTTCTCTCAGCGGAGAAGTAAGACCTGTTCAGGGCGTTTTGCCTATGACCATAATGGCGCAGAAAATGGGACTTTCTGAGATATATGTTCCTGCCGACAATGTTCGTGAAGCTTCCGTTGTGTGGAGGGTATAAAAGCCTATGGCGTAAGGTCTTTGCGAGAGCTTGTTTTTCACTTTGAGAAAAAGGCGGCAATAGTTCCTGTGGCACATTATAAGCCCACCGCTGAAAGTTATTTCGGAAGTCTTGATTTTGCCGACGTAAAGGACAATCAGCGACAAAAAAGCATTGAGGTCGCAGCGGCAGGCGGTCACAACGTTCTTATGATAGGTTCGCCTGGCTCAGGAAAATCAATGCTTGCAAAACGTATGCCGTCGATACTTCCTGCCATGACCTTTGAGGAGTCCATAGAAACCACAAATATCCATTCTGTGGCAGGACTTTTGGACAGCAACAGTCCTCTTATCACCGCCAGACCTTTCCGTTCACCGCATCATACAGTTTCACCGGCAGGACTTTCAGGCGGAGGCTCTGTGCCAAAGCCCGGTGAGATATCCCTTGCACATAACGGCTTGCTTTTTCTTTACGAGCTTGCAGAGTTTTCACGCCCTGCCCTTTGAGATCTTATTACGTCAGCCTTTGGAGGACAGGCAGGTGGCCATATCCAGAGTGTCAGGGTCTATAACATATCCGTGTTCGTTCATGCTTATCGCCGCCATGAATCCTTGTCCATGCGGATATTTTGGTCACCCCACAAGAAAGTGCATATGCTCTCCGAAACAAGTTTCAAGCTATCTTTCCAAAGTCAGCGGACCACTTCTCGACCGTTTTGACATTCATTTGGAAGTTGCACCTGTTGAGTTTGCAGATCTTTCTTCCACTGCCAAAGAGGAGTCATCAGCGTCCATAAGAGAGCGTGTTCAAAAAAGCCCGTGACATACAAAAACGAGCGTTTCAAAGGCACTAGCATAACCTGCAACGCACGAATAACCTCTGATATTCTTCACGAGGTCTGCCCTGTGACAGATGAGGCTTCAAAGCTTTTGGAGAACGTTTTTTTGACAGGCTGGGACTTTCAGCAAGAGCCTATGACCGCATACTTAAAGTCGCACGAACTGTTGCGGATATGGCGACGGTGCAAAGGTCATAGACAAAAAGCATATCGCAATGGCTGTTCAGTATCGAAGCCTTGACCGAAAATATTGGAATGGGTGATATGTGCGTCACATAAAAGCTGACAGGAAACGTGCGAACACTGTTCGCCCCTACTATGGTGTATTCAAATACATATGATAATTGCAGACGGTTTTTATTCCGTCTGTTTTTTGTGCAAAAAAGTACGGAAACGCCCGAAACATTCCCGTACTGTCCTTATCACAATTCTATAATTATCCCTTAAAAAATTCTATTCCAAAAATCAATCTGCCACTGCGTTCTTTGCGATAACGTCTGCAACAAGATTTGCAGGAAGCGGCTCGTAACGTGCTTTTTCAAAGGTGAACACGCCCTGACCCTGTGTCATTTGTCTCAGAAGCAGTGTGAAGTCTGCCATTTCAGCCATTGGAACTTCGGCAACTATCTCGGTCATGCCCTTCTTTTTCCGCAGGATTCATGCCCAGAACTCTGCCTCTTTCTCTTATTAAAGCTCGCCCATCATGTCGCCAGTGTTATCGTCAGGTACGAAAACGCTCAAGGGCCGAGCCGTCGGTTCGAGGAGAACAGGCTCTGCCTGACGCATACCCTCTTTGTATGCGATAGAAGCTGCCATTTTGAATGCCATTTCTGAGCTGTCAACAGGGTGATATGAGCCGTCCACAAGGATAGCTTTCAGACCTACTACAGGGAAACCTGCGAGAACGCCTTTCTTTACGCTTTCCTGCAAGCCCCTTTTTCTACGGCTGGGAAGAAGTTCTTTGGAACTGCTCCGCCAAACACCTTTTTCAAAAATACAAGGTCGTCAGATACGCATGGCTCAAATTCTATCAAACGTCACCATACTGACCGTGACCGCCTGACTGCTTCTTATGTCTGCCCTGCACCTTGACTTTCTTTCTGATAGTTTCACGATAGGAGATTTTAGGCACGGAGGTTTCTACTTCAACGCCGAATGTTCCTGCAAGTCTGCCCACAACAGAATCAAGGTGAAGTCCGCCCAAGGTGCTGAGTATCATTTCGTTTGTGGACGGATCGAGCTTGTAATCTATAGTAAGATCTTCTTCCATAAGTCTTGTCATTGCGGCGGATATCTTGCTTTCATCGCCCTGCTTTTTAGCTCTTACTGCCATTTTGTAGCATGGCTTAGGGAAGGTCATAGGTGCAAACTTAACAACTCTCGTGGAGTCACAGATAGTATCGTTGGTGTTCACGTTCATCTTCATTGCAACAACGATATCTCCACAGCCTGCTTCGGCAACGTCTATCTGCTTTTTGCCCTGAAGCGTAACAAGCTTTCCGACCTTTTCGGTGCTTCCTGTGGTAGCGTTCACAACCTCCTTGTTAGGTGTAAGCTTTCCTGAAAATACCTTTATATATGACATCTTGCCAACAAATGGGTCAGCAACTGTCTTGAATACAAATGCGCTCATAGGGTCGCTTTCAACGCAAGCGACCTCAACAGCTTCGCCGTCTGCTGTTTCGCCTATCATAGCGTCCTTTTCTGACGGAGGAGGGAGCAGTAGGTCTATCTCCTTAAGGGAGCATATCAACACCTGAGAGGTCTGTGGAAGAAACGCAGGTAACAGGAGTTATAATGCCTGAGTTCATGCCGCTATGTATTCCGTCGATAAGCTCTTTCTGTGTGAATGCTTCGCCTGAGAAGAACTTTTCAAAAAGCGCCTCGTCAGTTTCTGCAACGGCTTCGGACACGGCTTCGATAAGTCCGTCGATACGATAACCCATTTTCTCTGATACATCAGCTGTAGGCATATCAGTTTCAACTGCCTTGCCGTCTTCATACTTATATGCTTTCATCTCAATGAGATTTACATAAGAAACTATCTTTCTGTCTGCGATAACAGGCACAACAACAGGGCAAACTGTAGGTCCGAACTCTGCTTTGAGCTGAGTAAGAACGTTATTGAAGTTTGCGTTATCGTCATCAAGCTTTGTTACAACGAACATTGTAGGCTTGCCCATTTCCTTTGCAAGGTCATAAGCCTTGTGAGTACCTACACGAACGCCTGATTTACCTGATACAGTGATGAGTACGCAACCGCTTGCGGCAATGCCCTCAACAGCTTCGCCCTCATAATCGAACATACCGGGGAGTATCAAGAAGATTTACCTTGAACTCGCCAGTTTCCAAAGAAGAAAGAGATGTGTAAACAGAACATTTTCTCTTTATCTCATCAGGGGTATAATCAGAAACAGTGTTTCCGTCAGTTATCTTGCCGAGCCTGTCAGTAGCTCCGCTTTTTATATAGCAGTGCCTCAGTCAGAGAGGTCTTTCCAGAACCTGCCTGACCGGCAATAGCAATATTTTTTATTTTTGTGCTGTCGTATTTTTTCAAGTTGATCGCTCCAATCTATGCCGTTGGACGGCTTAATGTGATATGCAGTATAATTATATGTATCATTTACACAAAATATATCAACCGCATAAGATAATTATATACTATTTTCACATAAATAGCAAGGGCGGAAAGAAAAATTTCTTTCGTGAATGTGAACAAAGTTTAGACTTGTTATAAAGCAGATTGCACAAGGGCGGAAGAAGTGAGGAGTGAGGAGTGAGGAATTAGGAATTAGGAATGAGGAATGAGGAATTAGCATAGCAGACCAAAGAAAATTACAAGCATAAAGTAAAATAGAGCACCGAGCGAAGCGAACAAGCGGTAGAAACCATCCCGAATATTTGTAGGGGGCGGCGAAATTTCTGCTCGCAAGCTCACAGAAATTGACGTCCCGTTTTGGGGAGCTTCGTTGTTTGTTTTTACGAAGTTGAGTGGGGGAACGAAACGGGCGAATGCTGTTCGCCCCCACAGTAGGGGTGCGGTTATCAGAGATGTGAATGCAAAAAAGCTCTCCGAGCGTAAAGTCGGTACTAATATAGAAGTTTTACAAGAATTTATATGAAAGACCTATACAGCGGGCTATAAAAGTGAAAGACAGATACTTCATGTGAGGTATCTGTCTTTTTCGTTCGTTAAAAAAACTAATCACTACTATATCTTTCTAGCGATCTCTTGTAATCAGCCATAAACCTCTCTCTCAGCCATAAAAAGGGCTAATAACCTCAGCTTCAGCACCAAACGAAAAAAAGTAGTTCCTAATGTGCTGATACGAACAATCAAAAAGTTAGGTCATAATAATCCTCCCCTCTAAACTGATCTGCTTAGGAGGTGTAACCGGGATAGGTCTTTGATGAGAAATAATTCGTAGATATAGATTTTCATACCCATTTTTAGTTAAGCGCACGATAGTTTTTTCTATATCCTTTTTATGAGATTTCTAGGAATGTATGCACTGCCAAATTTATCATTGATTTCTTTTTATTGTTTTTATTTCTGTATATGATAGTATGGCTTCTTTGTGTTTTGATCGGCATTCTTTAATACGGCTTAACTTGAATGAATGGCTTTCAAAACCACCACTACTTCCCTTTCAGTCTTGAATAACCTATAAGATAGTATGATAGCGTGTTTTCGTCTATTCTGATGTCAAACGGCTTGACCTCGAATTCTTTTCCGGTGAGTTGTTTTACAATAAGGATTTCTTTTTTATCCATAGCCTGTTTAATGGATGTATATTGATGATAACAATAAACTATTTCTCGTTCTGAGAGAGGTAGCAAAGTGAATTGTTCCAATAAATATGTTATTACGATGCGTTTCTTAAATGACGTATTGGTTGAGAAGTCAAACTCAGCTATTTTTTTCTGTCAGTTGTTTAGTAAAGCTGATGCGGTCGTCTTTTTATGTATTGGTCATGTTCTGAACCGGAAAAACTTGTGACCATATCGCTTTCAAATCGTTCTAAAAAGGTTTCCTGAGCATAGCACATATAATTGATTAGTATTCTGCAAATAAAAGCCATTGCTGAATTTCTCGGCGTACTTTTCCTCAAATCTGATATGATCTCGCTGAAGCTGGCGATATGTACTGTCACTCATATCATATCGTGAAAGAGTTCCTGCGTCAAATGATTCACCCATACTATAATCCTCCTCAGCTGTATTGTCAGTTTCCAACTGACAATATTATAGCACAAAAAACTTATATTCTGTCAATATTCAGTTGAATTACTGACAGAATTTCATTTCGATGTCAATTGAAGCTATCCCTATATTGTGCTATAATAAGTTTGTAAGCAAAAGCCACCCCAAAACAGAACCAACTTTAAGGAGGAATAACTATGAAAAAGCTGTCTATCATTTATGATGTTACCGCTCTGTGTCCCTGGAATTGTGCCATCTGCTGTATGGGTGCAACCTCGGACAAGTCTTGCAGAAACAACGAGCTTACTCAGGAACAGAAGCTCAATGTTGCTCACCAGGTACGTGAATTGCAGGAGAACGGCTATGAAGTTCGCATGGATCTCTCAGGAGGCGAGCTGTTCACCGATATTCCCGCTCACACTGAGCTACTGACTGCTCTGTCCGAAAGTACTTGGCAGGACCAAGCTCGTCGGTGTGAGCTGCTCCGGCTATGGCATTGACAGTAAAAACTTGCCAATTTTCTCGGCAGTACTGTCCACGATGTGGAGATGACCATGGACGTTGTTCCGCACCATCCCTATAAGCTTCGTCCTGCTGCTTATAGCGTGGCTGCCGCAAAAGCAGTTGCACTGTTAAAAGAAGCAGGCTGCGAGGTTGGGCTCCAGACCGTCGCAAGTACATACAACAGCAGCTATGCCGATGCACTGGCTGTGTTTGCGTGGGCTTGTGCTAACGGCGTGGACAACTGGAGCATCCTGCGCTTCTTCCCGTCCGGCAGAGGTGCCGACTATCCGGAGGCTGCCATGACCGATGCACAGTGTGAGGCGTATGTCCACATGGTGCAGGAAATGGTGGATTCCCTCCCTGTTGGTCACAAGCCGGAGGTGGACTTCCACTACCTCATGCCGGGTCACAAGAAGTATACCAACATCTGCCGCTGCGTGCGTCATTCGATCGGTATTCTTCCAAACGGTGATGTTGTTGCCTGCTTTTGGGCACTTGACAGCAGCACCGGAGCCGTTGACCCCAAGTTTCTCCTTGGCAATGTGAAGGACAACTCCCTCCTGGAGATCCTGAACGGTGAGAAGGCACGTTACTGGTCCGACTGTGAGCACTGCTGTGAACTTGGATCCGGCAGTACTCCTGAAAGGAGTGTTGCTTGATGTTCTATTTGCTAAGTCTGCTGACAGGTGTTCTGGAGTGTGGGTGGATCGCCTTCGGTGCGGCGCATTCACTTCCGCTCTGGCAGATCCTTTGTTATCCGCTTGCCTACCATTTAGGCAACCTTTTCCCCAAAGCCGTTCTCACTCAGCCGCAGTACACTGCGGATCATGTGTTTTCTGTCTGCCATGGCAGAGTTCCTCACGTTTGCAGTGCAGCTTTCGGAAAAGGCTGCGTTTGTGCTGACGTGCATTGCTTTGTCTCTCTCGGCAGTGATCCAGTCCGTGCGCAGCGGGCTAAAGAGCGACGGTAATCGTCTACTCAAGCGTGTATTCCGTGTGGGTGGATTTGCCCTTGCACCACTTGCAGTGGTAGTTCCCTTTAGCGATTCTGGTGCTCTCGTCCATTGTTGCTTTCCTGGCACTGCATGAGTGCAAGGGTAAATCCGACATCACACGCATGACAGGACAAAACGGCTTTTCACTCGTGATGACATTTCATCAGCTTCACTACTTCTTCTACGCACATATCACTCTCGCTGCCATGAGCCTGCTGCTCTCGCATAACAGCACATTCGGCATTGTGTATGCTGCGCTTCTGTTCTGTGGAACGTGGGTGACATATATGTCCGTGGAGCCGATCATTTCCCGTTTGACAAACCGTATCCTGCCCGTGTTCTACGCCGGACACCTTGGCATCAGTATTCTGCTGTTTACGATGCACTTTGTCACATCTGTGCCGTTGTTCATCCTACTCTGGCTCGTGACCGGCTTCGGTGGCGGTGTGGTCTACACCATTTCTGCCAGAGCCAAAGCCGCAGGTAGCTATCAGAAGGATTCCATGACGATTGCCGAGAATATCGGTCATACGCTGGGACTTCTGACAGCAGTTGGTGTGGCTGCGGTTTTTGGCAGTAACTCGCCGCAGATCATGCTGGTATTCGGCCCGTCAGTGCGCTGCTCGCCGTTGCTACAATGGCGCTCATTTCCAGAAAGGAGAATCACCATGAAAATATCCACATTAAAGGCTAAGTCCATCCTCGTCAAGTCGAATCTTCCTGCATCCGACTATGTGGCAAACCCCTACGGCGGCTGTACACATCAGTGCCGCTACTGCTATGCATGTTTCATGAAACGTTTCACTGGTCATGACGAGGACTGGGGAACGTTTCTGGATGTCAAGGAATACGAGTCCGACAAGCTCCCGAAATTCCTCACTGGTAAGACAATTCTGCTTTCGTCCGTGACCGACCCCTATAACCCTTTTGAGGCGAAAATACCACAAGAGCCGGGAAGTTATGAGCAACTGCG
>VOFK01004080.1_pt1 | contig 40158 bp, 48 predicted proteins | sample 5384121 | NCBI WGS metagenome assembly VOFK01 (sample SAMN12384730, study PRJNA508395) | human gut metagenome | isolation source: healthy gut J | host: Homo sapiens | reverse complement strand
GCAACGGTGATGAATTACATCAAGTATCTGGCAGATGCACGTCTCATTAATCTGGTTTATCCGAAAGGAGAAGAATTTCCCAAAAAACCGTCAAAGATTATGATGCACAACTCAAACTTGATGTATTCGATTTATCCGGTAAAGGTGGAGGAACGGGATGTACTTGAGACTTTCTTTGCCAACTCCTTATGGAAAGACCATAAAATACATAAAGGAGACAAAAATGCCTCTTTTATGGTGGATGAAGTAATGCCGTTCAAAATTTGCCCGGAAGGTACAAAAATAAAAAATAACCCGGATGTGACGTACGCGTTGCAAAAGGCGGAAATAGGTCGAGGCAACCAGATACCTCTCTGGATGTTCGGCTTTTTATACTAACAAAGATTTATTTACTTAAATATTTAATTTAGTTATGACTAAACAGAAGAAATTCATCACTTGTGACGGTAACCAAGCTGCAGCACATATCTCGTATATGTTCTCTGAAGTAGCAGCTATCTATCCGATCACTCCTTCTTCGACTATGGCTGAGTACGTAGACGAATGGGCTGCCGCAGGACGTAAGAACATCTTCGGCGAAACAGTATTGGTGCAGGAAATGCAATCTGAAGGCGGTGCTGCCGGTGCAGTTCACGGTTCTCTCCAGGCTGGTGCGTTGACTACTACTTACACTGCTTCTCAGGGTCTTCTCCTGATGATCCCTAACATGTACAAAATTGCCGGTGAATTCTTGCCATGTGTATTCCATGTATCAGCGCGTACATTGGCTTCTCACGCATTGTGTATCTTCGGTGACCATCAGGACGTAATGTCAGCTCGTCAAACCGGCTTTGCTATGTTGGCTGAAGGTTCTGTACAGGAAGTTATGGATTTGGCCGGTGTTGCTCACCTGTCTACTATCAAATCACGCGTTCCTTTCATGAACTTCTTCGATGGTTTCCGTACTTCTCACGAAATCCAGAAGATCGAAATGTTGGAAAACGAAGATCTCGCTCCGCTGATTGATCAGGAAGCTTTGGCTGAATTCCGTGCCCGCGCACTGAATCCGATGAAGCCGGTTGCCCGTGGTATGGCTGAAAACCCCGACCACTTCTTCCAACATCGTGAATCATGCAATAACTACTATGAAGCAGTTCCTGCTATCGTAGAAGAATACATGAATGAAATTTCTAAGATTACAGGTCGCAAATACGGTTTGTTTGATTACTACGGAGCAGAAGATGCAGAACGCGTAATTATCGCTATGGGTTCTGTAACGGAAGCTGCACGCGAAGCTATCGACCACTTGGTAGCAAACGGCGAAAAAGTAGGTATGGTTGCCGTACACTTGTATCGTCCGTTCTCTGCTAAACACTTCCTGGCTGCTGTACCTAAGACTGCTAAGACTATTGCAGTTCTTGACCGTACTAAAGAACCGGGTGCTAACGGCGAGCCTTTGTATCTTGACGTTAAAGACTGCTTCTATGGTGCAGAAAACGCCCGGTTATCGTGGGTGGTCGTTACGGTCTGGGTTCTAAAGATACGACTCCGGCTCAGATCCTTTCCGTATTCGAAAACCTGGCTATGCCGATGCCGAAGAACCACTTCACTATCGGTATCGTAGATGACGTTACTTTCACTTCTCTCCCTCAGAAAGAAGAAATCGCTTTGGGCGGCGAAGGTATGTTCGAAGCTAAATTCTACGGTTTGGGTGCTGACGGTACGGTAGGTGCCAACAAGAACTCTGTTAAGATTATCGGTGACAACACCGACAAACACTGTCAAGCTTACTTCTCTTATGACTCCAAGAAGTCAGGTGGGTTCACTTGTTCTCACTTGCGTTTCGGTGATACTCCTATCCGTTCTACTTACTTGGTAAACACTCCGAACTTCGTTGCTTGTCATGTTCAGGCTTACCTGCACATGTACGACGTAACACGTGGTTTGCGTAAGAACGGTTCTTTCTTGCTGAACACTATTTGGGAAGGTGATGAACTGGCTAAGAACTTGCCAAACAAGGTTAAGAAGTATTTCGCACAGAACAACATTTCTGTATATTATATCAACGCAACTCAGATTGCACAGGAAATTGGCTTGGGCAACCGCACCAACACTATCCTGCAATCCGCATTCTTCCGTATCACAGGTGTTATTCCTGTTGAACTTGGCTGTAGAGCAGATGAAGAAATTCATCGTTAAGTCTTACGGCAAGAAGGGTGAAGACGTGGTGAACAAGAACTATGCTGCCGTTGACCGTGGTGGTGAATACAAACAATTGACAGTTGATCCGGCTTGGGCTAATCTGGAAGTTGAAAAGGCTGCTAACAATGACCCTGCATTCATCAACGAAGTAGTTCGTCCTATCAACGCTCAGGATGGTGACTTGTTGCCGGTATCTGCATTCAAAGGCATCGAAGACGGTACTTGGGAACAAGGTACTGCTCAATACGAAAAACGTGGTGTAGCTGCATTCGTACCTGAATGGAATGCTGAAAACTGTATCCAGTGTAACAAGTGTGCATATGTTTGTCCTCATGCTTCCATCCGTCCGTTCGTACTTGACGCTGAAGAACAGAAGGGTGCAGACTTCGAGACATTGAAAGCTGTAGGTAAACAATTTGACGGAATGACATTCCGCATCCAGGTTGACGTGCTTGACTGTCTGGGTTGTGGTAACTGTGCCGATGTTTGTCCGGGCAATCCGAAGAAGGGAGGCAAGGCTCTTACAATGAAACATTTGGAAAGCCAGTTGTCTCAAGCAGCCAATTGGGAATACTGCGCTAAGAACGTGAAGAGCAAACAACATTTGGTAGATATCAAAGCCAATGTGAAGAACTCTCAGTTCGCTACTCCGTTGTTTGAATTCTCTGGAGCTTGTTCAGGTTGTGGTGAAACTCCGTATGTGAAACTGATTTCCCAGTTATTCGGTGACCGTGAAATGGTTGCTAACGCTACCGGATGTTCTTCTATCTACTCCGGTTCTGTTCCTTCAACTCCTTATACTAAGAACGAAAAGGGTCAAGGTCCTGCTTGGGCTAACTCATTGTTCGAAGATTTCTGCGAATTCGGTTTAGGTATGACTTTGGCTGACAAGAAACTTCGTGCACGTATCGAAGCTGCTATGAAGGATGCTATCGCCAGTGATACTTGTCCGGCAGAATACAAAGAAGCATTCCAGGAATGGATTGACGGTAAAGACGATGCAGATAAGAGCAAGGCTGCTGCCGAAAAGATTATTCCAATGGTGGAAGCTGCTAAAGATAAATGTAAGAACTGCGCTACCATTGCAGAATTCAAGAACTATTTGGTTAAGAAGAGCCAATGGATTATCGGTGGTGACGGTGCTTCTTACGATATCGGTTACGGTGGTTTGGACCACGTGATTGCTTCCGGTGAAGATGTAAATATTTTGGTATTGGATACTGAAGTTTACTCTAATACCGGTGGTCAGTCATCTAAGGCTACTCCGCTGGGTGCTATCGCTAAGTTTGCCGCTTCAGGTAAGCGTGTACGTAAGAAAGACCTTGGTATGATCGCTACTACTTACGGTTATGTATATGTTGCCCAGATTGCTATGGGTGCTGACCAAGCTCAGACTTTGAAAGCTATTCGTGAAGCAGAAGCTTACCCCGGTCCGTCATTGGTTATCGCTTACGCTCCGTGTATCAACCACGGTTTGAAGGCAGGTATGGGTAAGAGCCAGGCTGAAGAGGCTAAGGCTGTAGAATGCGGTTACTGGCACTTGTGGCGTTTCAACCCCGCTTTGGAAGCAGAAAAGGTAAGAATCCGTTCCAGTTGGATAGCAAAGAACCGAAATGGGAAGGTTTCCAGGATTTCTTGAAGAACGAAGTTCGTTTTGCTTCTGTAATGAAACAGTATCCTGCTGAAGCCTGAAGAACTGTTCAAAGCTGCTGAAGAAAACGCTAAATGGCGTTACAACAGCTACAAACGTCTGGCTAGAGAAAACTGGGGTGCTGAATAATTAATCACACTCTGATACATATAAAAATGGGAGCCTGCTCAATGCACGGCTCCCATTTTTATTTAAACCGGCTCTGAATAGAAATCAGTACCGACCTTATTTGGTTTATTGAATTCTTCTTATTTATTCTTTGATTTCGGAATCCAACTGTCGACCAATTCACGATGTTCTTTTCTCCACTTACGCGCTATTTCTTCTTCGTTCATGCGGGCGTCTTTCATAGCTGTCATAAAAGAACTAAGTTCTTCCGTCGTCAATTTGATATTTGCAAAGAATTCAGCAGCAAACGGGTCTTTCTCACTGAATCCTTTCCAAGCAACAGCATGTATCTCTTCAAGGTCACCATATACTTTCTTCGGATCATTCAGAAATTTCAAATCAAACTGGTCAAACATCCAATGTGGTGTCCAGCCTGTAATAACAATCCATTCTCCTTTATCCATTGCTTTCTTCAGAGACGCCAGCATAGTTGAGCTACTTGAAGTCATAAGAGTGTATCCGTCAAGTCCGTAAGCAGAGATCGCCTTATCTGTGGTTTTCATAATTCCTGCACCGGCATCGATTCCTACTATTTCAGAAGAAAAACGGTCTTTATTGGCTGCCAGTTCGTCTATGGAATTAATGGTAACATATTGTGGTACGACCAGTCCGACACGTGCTTCTCCATAAACTTCACCCAAGAATTCAAGGCTATCTCCGTATTGGTTCAAGTAATCTTTCATCGTTATCGGCAACCAAGCATCCAAAAAGACATCTGATTTCTTTCCTGACATAGACACGAAAATCGGAGCAAAGGTCTGCGTTTTGCAATTCGACTTCGTAACCTTGTTCTTCCAGTACCACCTTAGCCAAGTGACTCATGGCAATACCTTCCAACCAATTGGCATAAGCTATTTTCACTTTCTTTTTATCTACGTCCGAATTCGTACAGGAAACCAGTAAAAAGCAGGGCGGACAATACTATTCCTACTAATTTATATATTCTCATTTTCGTTCCTTTCTGTTTTTAGTCTTTCTTGTTTTTTTCGTCCTGCCATGCCTTGGGTAATACGGTCTAAGATGATAGCCAAGATAACCACCGCTATACCACCTTCAAATCCCAAACCGATTTTCATTTGGGTAATACCTTTCAAGACGATTTCCCCAAACCACCGGCAGCAATCATGGCAGCGATTACGACCATGGAAAGTGACATCATTATCGTTTGATTTACTCCGGTCAAAATAGTAGGTAATGCCAGAGGAAGCTGTACTTTATAAAGTAGCTGCCAACGGGTAGCCCCGAATGACCGGGAAGCTTCCACTACATTTTTAGGGACTTGCCGGATTCCCAGTCCGGTAAGACGAACTACGGGCGGCATGGCGAAAATGATAGTCGCAAACACTCCCGGAACTGCTCCCAAGCCGAAGAAAAGGACAGCGGGAATCAGGTAGACAAAAGCAGGCATAGTCTGCATCAGATCGAGAACGGGACGAAGTATTTTATCTGCACGCGGACTGTTCGCCGTCCATATCCCTAAAGGCACGCCGACAACCAGAGCCAAGCAAGTAGACGACAAAACGAGAGCAAGCGTTTGCATAGTTGCTTCCCAAAAAAAATCCCATTCCATAGATAAGCAACAAGCCTAATACGGTAAAAAGATAGCCGTTCCACGCCCGGCCTTCATCCATGCTGCGACAGCAAGCGCCAGGATAGTTATATAAAAAAGGTATTCCGAAAAGTACATGTTGAAATCCTATAATGAAACTACCGATGCCTGAATTCACGGCATCAAAAAAAAAGTAGAAAAAAAATGCACCATCATCCAATTAATGGCACTCTCTATATATTGTCCTATATTGATCATAAGTCTATTGCGTTTTTGAATTATTTCGTTTATTTCTTCTTTATCTTTCCCCGTTACTTCGATGATTAAGGATGATAACGGAATAGTGCCCAGGAACTCACGGGTTTCGTCAATTACCCAAACGGGTGAATTGCTTTTGTCATCAGGGGGGAGAATATCTTCCAGTACCGTATCACACAATACGGAATGGACTTCCGTACGCACAACCGTTTCGATAGATTTTTCCTGTTTGTTACGCAGTTTCAACAGGTCGTTCAAGCGTACTTCACCTACCAGTTTATCGTCGGCATCTATGACGGGAAGTACTGTTATATTCTTCGCACGCATTTTACGAATCAAGACTTCGGGACCTTCTTTTTTCAGACGGGCTACCAATGGTTTGTCAATCATCAAAGATGAAGCGGTGATAATTTTACTCCTGTCAACGTTTTCTACAAAGCGGGGCTACATAATCGTTGGCCGGTTCGGTCAGAATCTCTTCCGAAGTTCCTATTTGTACTACTTCTCCATCTTTCATGATAGCAATACGGTCGCCCAGTTTAATCGCTTCACTCAGGTCGTGGGTGATAAAGACAATAGTCTTTTTCATCTTTGATTGCAAGGCGAGAAGTTCATCCTGCATCTGTACACGAATCAAGGGGTCAAGAGCAGAGAAAGCCTCATCCATTAAAAGAACTTCGGGATTATTGGCTAAGGCACGAGCCAGTCCGACACGTTGCTGCATCCCGCCGGAAAGTTCGCCTACCATTTGGTTCTCGTAGCCTTTCAATCCAACGAGTTTCATACTTTCCATGGCTTTCTTTTCTCGCTCCTCTTTCTTCACTCCTTGAAGTTCGAGACCGAACGCTATATTATGTAATACAGAACGGTGGGGTAACAGACCAAAGTTTTGAAATACCATTGCCAGTTCTTTACGCCGGACTTGCAACAATTCTTTTTCAGACACCTTGGATATATCTATTCCATTCACAAGTACTTGTCCCGAAGTGGGACGTATCAGACGATTAATACAACGCAGTAATGTCGATTTCCCACTGCCGGAGAGCCCCATTATCACAAAAAATTCTCCTTCGTTAATTGAAATATTAGCATTTTTCACTCCTACTGTACACCCGGTATCTTTTAGGATCTCCGATTTACTTTTATCTTCTTTCAGCATCTTGAGAGCTTTCTGTTTCTCATTACCGAAAATGAGATATAAATCCTTTATTTCTATTTTGCTCATATAATAATATATTGGTTTAGATTATAATATTTGTTTTGTTTTCAACTGTCGCGCCTACCATTCTCACCAATGAGAAACAAGTTGAAAGTTCGCTTGGTTCGGCCACATTACATGATAACATGGCAACCTTATGAGTTTTAAATGATTAAAAAACAGACTGAGTAGTTTAAAAGGAATAGAATTTGGTAAGATTATCCTCTCAATGAACAGTAAAAACAGTATTTTTATATATATGAATGACAGCCTGTTTTTGCATATTATTTCGACAAAGATAGGCAAAATAGATTAAAGATACAAATTTTATTCAGAAACGGAGTAATTCCAAAGGTGCTTTTTCAGGTCTACACACCCATTTTGTTTGAAAGAAACTCCCTCTTCCAATAGGATTTGTTTTTGTTCTTCCCAACCGGGAACAAGACGTCCTGATGCATTGACTACTCTATGGCAAGGAGTGGAAACATTATCCGGCACTTGCTTCAAAGCACGTCCTACCATACGGGAACATTGAGGCATCCCCAGTAACGCAGCAATACTTCCATAGGTGGAAACTTTACCCAACGGAATCTCACACACCACCTGATACACTTCCCGGCAGAAGGTTTCAGACAGACTCGCTTTATCTACTTTATAATCTTTCATTGCCCAGGTTTTTACTGATTTCGTTCCCCAAAGCTAGATAAAAAGAAAAAAGAATTTGCAAATAATTAGTTTTGCATCATACAATATTTGCAACTTTTCCTTTGCTTTATCTACAAATTATTACGAAATTTGCCACGGTAAAACAATAAAGTTACTAACAAAGCAAACTACTCTGTTATGAAAAAAAGAATAATATCCTATTTTGCAACCTGTTTATTGGGGGAGCATTCGCTTTCAGTTCCTGCGAGAAAGAATCTCTATGATGAAAGTAAGCAATCTGAGAAAGAAATCAAAATGACCGATCTCAACATTCCGGAAGACTTTCAGTGGAATTTAACTCAAGTCAGTAAAGGAACGACTATTGCCAACACACAGACTAAAGTTTCATTATTTCTAGATGAAAAATGTAGTAAAGATGAAAAAGTAGCAACTATCCCGGTATATAATAAGGCTATTAATTTACCTTTAAGTCTTCCGACTTACGTAAAAACTATATATGCCCAATACCAAAGTAAAAGCGGTAAAATGATTACTAAATCTGTAGCCGTAAATGCTAATGGTAGCTACACACTTAATATCCCCTGATGCCATTGAAGCTATTCCGACTCGTGCTATCACACGCGATAACAATAAAAAAAGATGATGATTATAATATAGAAGATGATATAAAATATGATAAAGAGCGAGGAGTCGTTTATCATCCTAAAAAAGGTTGGGGAACAATTATGTTTGAAGACCAATTTCCTTCACTCGGTGATTATGATTTCAATGATTTTGTAGCAAATTATCAAGTACTATTTGAAGTAAGCAAAGCAAAAGAAAAAGATGAATACGAAAGTAAGTACATAGTGATAGGTCTATGTTTAAAAGCCGTCGGAGGCGTATTCCCCCTATAATCCTTATTTGAGGCTCAAAAAATAAAAAACAGAAACATCGAAAGCGTTATGATGAGTCATTATAAAACAGGAGAAGAAATTGAAGTTAACCTAATTGACAATAAGAATCCAAAAGGTAATCTCATCATTGATTGCACTCCTTTAGTTCAAAACTTAGATAGACGTGGAAGTAAAATACTTCAATACAGAGAGGAATGCTTTAGTAACCAAGGAGGAAGATCTGCCTGAAATTATTATTGAAATTAAACTCAAAGAACCAAAAGAAATAGATGATATATTAGAAGACGACGAGTTTGATTTATATCTAAAAACGTAATGATAACGGAACGGAAATACACATGAACGGTATTGAACCAATAACCAATACCCATTCAATGACAAAAATTTATATCCGATATATGAAGATGGAGAGGAAGAAGACGATAACTACTATTATAGTAACGAACGTCTGATCTGGGGATTAAGAGTACCGGGAAATGTAGCACACACCATTGAAAAAGGTGATTTCCTGAAAGCCTATAAAGGTTTTGCCAAATGGGCACAAAGTGGTGGCAAGAATGAACAGAACTGGTATAACCAAGGAAATGCTGACGACAATCTATTGATTCATTACTAACTCATACAAATAAGAAAGTCCGCCTCCCAATAATGGGTAAGTTTTTACCATTATTGGGAGGCGGACTTTCTTATTATATTTCGACGTAAACTATCTTGTTTTATCCTTTTCTCTTTAATAAATCTGTCGGGCTCTCCCCAAACAGTTCTTTATAACATTTGGCAAAATAAGAAGGGGAACTGAAACCGACTTCATAACCAATCTCCGACACTGTCATATCCGATGAAGCAAGCAGAGACGCGGCTTTCTTTAGACGGGCAATACGGAGTAATTCATTAGGAGAATAATTAGTCAAGGATTTTATCTTACGATAAAGCTGTACGCGGCTCAACCCCATATCTTTGCCCAAATCTTCTACGTTCAAACCGGAATCTCCCATCTTCTCATCAATCAACGCTTTGAATTTCTCTACAAATTCCTTGTCCATATCACAAACATCTTCTTTCGCCAACGTCTGCCCGTCACCAAAGAACTGCTTCAGACGACGATGAGAATCGATCAGATTGCGGACACGTGCCATCAGTAACTGCGAACTGAACGGTTTGGATATATAAGAATCCGCACCACCGTCGTACCCTTGAATCCTCTGTTCATCTAAAAAAGAACAGGCTGTTAATAAGATAACAGGAATATGGCATGTTTGCAGTTCGCTTTTCAGACGGCGGCAACATTCAACGCCGTCAATACCAGGCATCATTACATCGGAGATAATCAAATCCGGGACATATTTCATAGCTTTGCGGATACCTTCCGAACCATCTGCCGCTTCAATGACAGCATAGTCTGCATGAAGTAATCCATGAACATACAGACGAATATCCGCATTATCATCAATGATAAGTACAGAAGGTTTGGAAGAATCATAGTTCTTCTCCAGTTCCTCTTCTTCAACGACAGCGTTATTCAAGGGAGATACTTCGGAAACAGAGGTTGCGGAAGAATCTTCCAAAGAAGATACTTCGCAGGTCCGTACCGGTAAATCGACAGTAAAAACAGTTCCTTGCTTTTCATCACTTTCCACTGATATAGTTCCACCGTGCAGTTCGACGAAAGCCTTTACTAAAGCCAATCCTATTCCCGAACCGGCATGATGCATATCTATTTTATAAAAACGATCAAAAATATTACGAATATGTTCGGCAGAAATCATCGAACCAGTATTAGATACAGTAAAACGAATCCAACGGCTATCATCTTTTGTCAAGGTGGACAAACGGACGGCAACTTTTCCATTTTCCGGCGTAAACTTAAAAGCGTTCGACAGAAGATTAAAATAAATCCGTTCCAACTTCTCCACATCGGCTTGTGTATGATAATTCGAATCCGGCATATTATCGAAAGAGAAATGGATATGCTTCTTACGGGCTGCCGTCTGGAAAGATTCATTCCACCCTTCAAAAGAAGAAAGGATATCTACCGAAACAGGAGTATATTCCATTTTTCCGTTCTCATATTTACGGAAATCCAGAATCTGATTGACCAAGCGTAAGAGAATATTTACGTTACGCTGAATGAGCAACAACATCCGGTGCTGGTCTCCGGTCAGCAGCGTTCTGTCTGCCAATAATTGTTCCACCGGATCGGCAACCAAAGTAAGCGGAGTACGGAAATCATGAGAAACATTCGTAAAGAAGACCAGTTTGGCATGAGTCGCTTCTTCCAGTTGATGCGACAGTTGAATCAGTTGGTCACGCTGTTCCTCCAATTTATCCCGCTGTTCTTCGAGTTGCTTCTTCTGTTCTGATAATTCCCTATTCAACCGGTTCTTGGAACGGAGAGATTTATAAACGACAAGTAGCAATCCGGCCACCAATAACAGAATCAACAAACTTCCATACATGATAACCTGCTGGGTAGCTACCCTTGAAAGATAACCACTGATACGTCCGTTCAGTGTTTCGATTTTTTGGTCGAGTTCTGAAATATGAGTAGTCTGAAGTTGCATGATATGCGCATTGGTACGGTCGACAACAGCCGTATTCATCACCGTTTCGCGAGGATAAGATTTCTTTTCGAGAATGTTCATTGCCAGTTGCAGTACTTTATCTCCATTGGTAGGATAAATGAAAGTCGCGTCCAATACACTATCGAGCACGAGTTCCAGACCATTTCCCTTACCAGGCAGGGCGTCAATGCCTACAAAAATCATTTCTTTTTCCCGTCCGGCTTTTTTGGCGGCCTGATAAGCTCCCCGGAGCTATTCGGTCATTATGCGCATACACAGCATCAATCTTCGGTGACGTCGAAGCATACTGTCCATTTCTACTTCTGCCGGCCCACGCTCCCAAGCCGCATCTGCTTTATCAATCAGCTTTTATCCGGGAAATGACTAATAGCAGCCATAAATCCCTGATGACGTTCCATGGCGGGAGTCGAGCCACTTAACCCAGTCAGTTCAACGATATTACCTTTCCCTTCAGGCGGGAAGCGATATAATTGCCTACCGCACGACCGATTTCATAATTATCCGCACCAATATAAGCAGTATATTTATCCGAAAGAATTTTCCGGTCGACCGTGATGACCGGAATTCCTTTACGGTAAGCCTCCTCAACAATTGGAGTCATGGGGCAGCCTCATTAGCTGAGATGATCAGCAAATCCACTCCCTTATCCATAAAGTAATGAATATCTTCCGCCTGTCTGCGGTTATCATCACCGGCAGAACGTATCTCGACAGATACACCATCATAGAACATCGCTTCACGAAGTATCTCATCATTCATCTTATGTCGCCACGAATCATCACTACATTGCGCCACACCGATACGAAAACGGGGAGTATCCTGCCGACACGCCGTTATCCCAATAAGGCAAAGCAGTATTGCCGTCCAACGAAAATATCTCATAGCACTGTGCTTTTCTTTCTTCATCGTACCTCTTACCATACAAAATCCTATTCTATATCGGGATAAAGATAATGGTTTTCTTTCAAAAAAAAGAACACAAAGAACAGATTGAATAAGACGGAAAAAAGTTCTCCATATCTGTTATATCCGTTAATCTCATTTTACCGTCAGTAGCCTGCTTTTTCAAAGCATACGTTATCAAACAGAACCTCTCAAAGCATAACATTTAACTTTGAGAGGTTCTACATAGATAACAGATACTGATTCAATCTGCCAATATGTAAAATAGATTATAATAGTCTGTCTTTCAACACTTGCGGCAGTTCCGGCATCGCCCGCTCTGCGTACAAACGTAAGCGGAAACTTCAACAGCCAGTTTGTGCGCTTCGGGCACCGGCTTTCCATTCAAGATGGAAGCACAGAAAGCAGCGGTAAAGGAATCGCCCGCACCTACCGTATCGGCCACGGGGACTTTCGGAGTTTCCTGGAAAGAGACAACTCCCGGAGTAAATACATAGCTGCCATTGATACCACAAGTCAGAATCAGCATTTTCAGATTGTATTTTGCCAGCAGAATCCAGCACTTATCCTGCAAGTCTATGCCGGGATAACCGAACATACGGCTGATAGTCACCAGCTCTTCATCGTTTATCTTCAAGACATTACAACGTTGGAAAGAGTCACGCAACACTTCTTTGGTGTAGAAGTCCTGACGGAGATTGATGTCGAATATCTTTAATTGTCCATCTATCTCGGGCATTGTATCCAAGAAACGGTTGATAGTGGCACGGCTTGCTTCGTTGCGCTGTGCCAGTGATCCGAAACAAACGGCACGTGTGTTCAGCGCCAAACGTTTCAGTTCGTCCGTGAAAGGAATGTTATCCCAGGCGACACCTTCCTTAATTTCATAGCAAGGCACCCCTTCAGCGTCCAGTGTCACTTGTACTGTACCCGTAGGATAATCTACCCGTTCAATCTGAGTATTCAGTTTCTTTTCCTTGAATACCGACATGATCTCGTCACCCAGTTCGTCATTGCCCACTGCACTGACCACACGGCTGTCAAAGCCGAATTGTGATACATGATAAGCGAAGTTTGCCGGAGCACCGCCTATTTTCTTTCCTTCGGGCAACACGTCCCAAAGCGCTTCACCCATTCCTACTATTATATTATTCATGATAAACAGAGTTTAATTGATTCTCAAATATAAAATTATTTTCTGATACGGAACGTATAAAACAGCAAATAAAGTACACCGACAGTCATGACGGCAATTGCGCCGTTCTGCCCCATTGAAGTGTCCGAAGCCACTCCCATAGCCAGCGGGAACACCGTTCCGCCGAAAAGTCCCATAATCATCAGACCGGAAACTTCGTTTTTCTTACCCGGCAAATAAAGCAATGCCTGCGAGAAGATAACGGAGAACACATTCGAGTTGCCAAAACCTATCAAAGCGATACAAACATAAATGATTGCCTTTTCGTGGAAGATAAACAAGCCAATCATGGCTGCCAACATCATAATAACACTGACAGCGAAGAAAGACTTCGCGGACATCTTGCGCAATATGAAAGATCCGAGGAAACACCCTGCCGTACGGAAAATGAAATAAAGACTCGTTGCAAAAAGCTGCGTCATCCAATCCCATTCCGATGCGCTCCATTAAAATCTTCGGGGGCGGTAGTGTTTGTGCCCACGTCGATACCGACATGACACATGATACCGATAAAGCAAAGCAGGATAAACGGCTTGCCGAGCAAGGCAAGGCATTGTCCGAAAGTAGACGGTTTGCCTTCTTCCTTTTCTTCTTCAATCTGCGTGGCGTTGAGCAGAAGAATGGCGACAACGGCCACTATCATATAAACCGGGAAAAGAATCCGCCAGCCCAAATCGAAAGACGGAATAGCTTGCGTCGCTCCCCACATGGCAATGTATGGTGCCAGGAAAGAAGCAATCGCCTTTACGAATTGTCCGAAAGTCAGGCTGCTCGCCAAGCGGTCACCACGCACGATATTGGAGAGCAACGGGTTCAGAGAAGTCTGCATCAACGCATTTCCGATTCCCAACAGAGAGAAGGAAATCAACATCAACATATAACTGTCACCAAAAACCGGCAACAATAATGAAGCGAATGTCACGAGCAGACTGAGCAATACGGTTTTCTTCTGACCGATACGGCTCATCAACATCCCTGTCGGTACGGAGAAAATCAGGAACCAAAAAAAGACGAGTGAAGGGAAAATGTTTGCTTGTGAGTCCGACAGGCCGAGGTCTGCCTTTACATAATTGGAAGCAATGCCTACCAAGTCAACGAATCCCATGGCAAAGAAACATAGCATCACCGGGATCAGTTTGGAGAGAGAAGAGTTTTTACTGTTTTCCATTGTTATATCTATTATTTTATAAATTCTGTGTCCTTATGGCTTAACCGGTCCGCCCCTACGGGAATAAACCCGTTTACCGCTTATACAGTTGATGTTTCATACTGATATAATAGGATGAAAGCTACGGTAATGTTGATTCGCCACGGCCGTGACGAATTCTTTCCATGGCTGTGGAGAGATCTCTTCATGGCTGTGGAGAGAAGTTACCACGGCCGTGGTGAGGTATTAATACCGTAAGCCTGACAGAAGTATACCGTTGCCTTCAGTGTACTAATCCGTAGGGGTAGACATACTCTGCCGTAGGGAATCAGGAAAAGAGCGCATAGATTAAATGGCAGAAGCTTATTGCTTCAACCGGTAGACGATAAACGAGTCTACCTTGTAGGCTCCGCCTTTGCTGTAAAAATCGATGTGATTGTAAGGTTCCGAAGGGAAGACCTGATTGGTCATTGCGAAACGCCCGCCGTCACCAAATGCTTCCACGCTTGATTTATCTACAAACAAATGAAAGCTTTTCAGTCATTCTTACCGCTTTCAACAGCTGTCCACGTCAGTGCCGGGAAATTCTCGTTGAAGCCGACATCACCACTTTTACAACGGTCCATAGAGAATCTATTCTCTTTCATATCATATTGCATATCCACTTCTTCGCCCTTATCATTGTAAAGACGGAAGCCGATAACGTCCGCATGCAGGTTCTTGATAGACAGTTCTATTTCGTAAGCGCCTTCGTTGACCGGAATCATTTCTTTTACCGTACGTGTTCCGTTCACTCTGAACGAACGTTTCTTTGAGAATGTCACGCAGTTTCTGCAATTCGGGAGACGGGGCAGATTGGAGATAAGTCTCACCGCCGACGGTAAAGAGGCCCAAATCGCGGGGAACGGAGTTCGGACTGCGGTATTGGGAAGTCGGAACATCGTTGGCATATTGCCAGTTGCTCATCCATGCAATAGCGATACGGCGGTTGTCGGGAGCATCGCTCCAAGTCACGGTTGCATAATGGTCTTTTCCCCAGTCCATCCATTTGGTTTTGGAGGGAGATTCGTTTACAAATTCTTTTCCGTTGAAGGTTCCTACAAAATATTGAGTGGCACTTCCTCCGAACGGACCGCCGGGATTCAAATTACAAAGCAACACCCACTTCTTTTCATTCGTCCCTTCTACCGGAAGTTCAAACAAATCGGGACATTCCCATACGCCACCATGTGCGCCCTGGCCTTCTCCGAAACTGCTTTCGTACGTCCAGTCTTTCAGATTGGGAGAAGAAAAAATCTGCATCTCCTGTCCTACTGCCAATATCATAATCCAGCGCTGGGTTTCTTTATGCCAAAAGACTTTCGGGTCGCGGAAGTCACGTACATCGGATGTCAGTACGGGATTGTTCTCATAGCAGGTGAAAGTGCGTCCGTTGTCGGTACTGTAAGCAATGCTTTTGTACTTGCCGGTCGCTGTTTTGCGTATAAATGGCGATGATAGCTCCCGCACCGAAACCGGCAGTGTTATCGGTATCGACAACAGCCGAACCGCTGAAGATAGTTCCCAATGCATCGGGCGCAATGGCTACGGGGAGATGTTGCCAGTTTACGAGGTCTTTGCTGATAGCATGTCCCCAGCTCATATTTCCCCATTTGGAGCCGTAAGGGTTGTATTGGTAGAAAAGGTGGTATTCGCCATCCTTGTATACCATTCCATTGGGGTCGTTCATCCAACCGTAAAGAGGTGAGAAGTGATAGGTGGGACGGAACTTTTCGCGGTTGCCGGTATCGAAGGTGTCGGCCAACTTCATCTCCTTGCAGCAAACAGCAGAAAGTTTACCCCGTACAGGGTCGTTCGAGCCCAACTTAAACTTCAATAGTACGTTTTTGCCGGTATAGCCCGAAAGGTCCAGCGGAACGAAATAGTCTACTCTGTTCACCGCCAGACGAACGTCCGCAGCCTTCACCTCTTTATTATTAACGATCATGCTGACACGCACATCAGGCATCACCTCCTCAACGGGGAGAAGCAAATATCGTTGGTTCGTGTTTATCTGTACCAGACAATGCCCTTCGCCCAGGTCCTTGATTATCAAGGAAGGTGCGTCGGCAACAGCGTCCGGAAATGAGAAAATCATCATAGCCAGCATTGCCAATAAGGTCCGTAACTGTTTAAACGAGAATAATACATTCATATCAATATGGTATTAGATTAATTATTAGTATTCATAGCCTTTCATTTGTCACAATGCAAAGATAGGCGTAACGGATAGCTACACCTATCACTTTTGTTTCAAAAGATAGAAAAAATGTTACCTGCCTATTTCTTAGCGCTTAGATAATGCAATATGTTCTTCGTCATGAGCATGATATTATCCTGATAAACGTTCAGATTACTATTCTGGTTCCATTCGTAAGCGGCCAGTCCGAGAGCGATGCAAGTTCCTTGATATTCCGTTGTCGGGGCAAATTCCACCATTCCGGCACAACAATAGTCCGTCACATGACCCCATGTTGCCAAAACGGTAGCGTTATTTTCCTCTTCAAACGCTTTCACCACATTTCCTGCATTGGGGTAAAGGCCGGGGAAACCATAAGAATTCAAATCCCACATACAGTTATGGTCTTCACGCTGTCCGGGGCCGATCAACGGGAATGTTTCGTGAGGGAATTGGTCGGAAGTAACCATACCGGCAAAAGCAGGATGCGAGCGATGGTCATACTCCATTCCGATATTGGCATTAATCGTCCAAATGTCTGCGCCTGATCCGCCTTCACCGTCTCCAAATATTCCGGGAGCCCGTTCGGTACGTCCCAAAGGTACAACCAACTGAGTCGCATGATTGCTCAGGAACAGGTTTCCACCATTCTTATAATAGGTTGTCAACGCGGCAACCGCATCGGCAGACAAAGGTAACTTGTCCCAGCCGGCTCCAATACCCACACGGTCTATATGTACCCAAATAACATCATAAGCAGAAAGATCCTCGCCAGCCAATGCAGCGGCAGTAATGACTTTGCCATTTACAAACTGTTTCTTGAACCATGCATAGGAGGCCTTTTCATCATCATCTTCTATCTCTTCGGGAGTGTCATACGTTATCACATAATGCTGCGTTCGTCAAGTCCTGCGCTTCAGACGGTTTCACCTTTATATTTTCTTCTGTCACTCCGCAATCTATCACTTCAGACGATTCGCTGACATAAAAGACTTGATTGCTGTTCGTATTTTCTATCGTGAAACTTGCGAAACGGTTATTTTCCCCTTCCGCAGCATTCACAGTCACGGGGTTTTCTATACCGTCACTCCAATCCGCATGAATGGTGTTCAACGTGAAGTGGTTATATTCTCCTTTCACATGAATCACTCCATAGTCCGCCTCTTTGCCATTGAGTTGATTATCGCTCCTGTTTACGGTGAACACGTTGTCACTTATCAGATTGTTTTGCCCGCTTATATCAAAGAAGGTCATTTTGTTTCCTGTAAATTCATTATCCGAGATATTCACCCGGCTGCAACCTGTAAAGCTGGCACAACGGTCATCTTCCGCCGTCAGTTTGTTGTGAGAGAATATCAGGTTACTTTCACCGGAGATACGCGCCGCCACACCGCCCTGCGCTGATCCGAAGAGGGAGTTGGTCACCATATTCTGTATGCCGCCGTTCATTTCAATACCATTCACTGCGTCGGTTGCATCTATCCGAGCCAATGTAATGGCATCACATCCCTGGAGTTTAATACCCTGGTACATATTCTCCATTCTGATGTTGAAGAAGTGCAGGCGATCGTTATCGTGCTCGACAAAGATTCCGGTTCCCTGATGATCGGCCTTTCCCACAAGTGTAAGTCCGTTTACCTCCACACCGCTGATACGGTTCTTACGTCCGTCTATATCGGCAACAGGGGCAACGTGTAATGCATATTCGGCATTTCCCCAGTATCAGGCGACTTTCCCGGGCATCGGCAGCAGTAGCAGCGACGTCGTCATTCACGCCTTTCAGCGTCACGAAATTGCGGGTGAGCTGAATGGGACTATCCAAACGAAACGTTCCTTCGGGAATAAGTATCGTACCTCCCTCGGGCGGAAGGTCGGCTATTATGGCATTGATGAGGTCGGCACAATCGGTAGAGCCGTCGGTCGGAAGCCCGAACTGGGTTATATCTATTATCTTCTGACCGTTACATTCATCACAAAGCGTATAGTTATCGTCATTACTGCAAGATGTGCCCAGTATAAAGAGCAGTCCGCTTATTAAGAATTTATTTATCTTCATGGTGTTATTATATTAATAATGGTATATGATAGGGAGGTTATTCTACTATGCTCACCTTATCGGATGATACACAATTGGAGACTTCGGTTTGTGCGTTCACCAGAAATACCCGATAGCTCTCCAAGTTGTCAACAAAGCAATTCTTGAACACGTTACCGGTTCCCTGAACGGCATTTACAGTCACAGCGCCGGCATAAGCCCATTCGCACGACAAGCTATTGGATGCAACCATATTATTGTTGTTCCCTTACGTTGATGATGCCAAAGTCATCGCCGTGGTCGAGCAGCTGGTTCTGAACAGCTCCCGTAAGCCAGAAGATGTTCTTATTCACCGTATTATCATTACCGTTCAACACCAGAATACCATTATAGTAGCTCTTGAAATTGTTGCCCTCAATCACACAATTATTACAAGCGTCAAGTACTAGATTTTCACGTCCGTCGGGATAAACCTGATTATTGATGAACGAAAGTTTGTTCACTTCCTGCACCTTGCAAGTAATCCCCGTAGGTTGAGCACCCAATTGGCAGTTCTTTTTCACAACAATATTTTCACCGCCAATCAACTCGATACTATTAGGGAGTTCGCATACCCAGCAATTGACTATCTGCATATTTTTTGCCTGTTCTATCTTAACACCGGTATGCAAATTTATACCGATAATATTAGAAAGCATTCCATTATCGGTCGCGCCGACAAAGTGTATGCCGATGTTCTTGGCTTCCGTGCCGCCTGACACCATCAGGTTCATAATCTTTACGCCTTTCATGCCCGTCTCCACTTTTATGGCAGCCTCGGCATTACGCGCCACCAATTTACTTCCACCGCCAGGACCCAAGAGGTCATTTATTCCATTCACGTCAATATTGCTGCGCATACCGGGATTCAATCCCTTTGATCGTCACATTATGCTTATTGATTACAATGGGAGCGTCAAGTACAAAATCACCTTCGGGAATCACCAATACTCCCCCTTCGGCGGGCAACGAGGCTATTGCACTATTTATAGCTTTCGAACAGTCGGTCTTTCCATCGCCAACAGCTCCGAATGCAGTAACATCACCTTCGATGTCAGTATGGGTACCATAGCACAACAGGTTATTGTCATCACTATCGCAGGCCGTGAACATACACAGGCAGAAGGCGCTCATCAAGATATCTTTTTATTTTCATCATATCTATATTTAAGGAGTTTATATTAGTTAAACTTACCATATCCGGGGTTTTGTACATAAGTACCTTCAGAGAAGTTATATTGTGCATTGGGAATGGGTAAGTATTCATCCCTGCCACCGATGAAGCGGGCACCGCGATAATAAACACGCTTGTTTTGCTCCACAACGATGTAACTGTTCATGGTTTCCTCAGCAATCCCCCAACGTACCAGATCGAAGAAACGGTCACCTTCCATGGCAAACTCCATGCGACGTTCCCAACGTAATGCTTTGCGGGCAAAGTCCTGATTCCAACCTTCAGCCGGATATTCGCCTATCAGGTAATTGGCCGCATTTTGTTCGGGATGCTTAAAGTCCTTCACATAAGGACTATTCTTGGCACGCAGACGAATACGGTTAATAATCTTGCGGGCTTCTTCCAGTCCGGCAGCTTCGCCAATCTCTATCAAGGCTTCAGCCTTCCACAATAATACATCAGCATAGCGGATTATCTGCCAGTTAAGATGAGAGGCTCCCCAAGGCCCCCCTTGGAACATATCTTCACTTTCAGGCGAGATGTAAAAGCGCTTGGTGCAGTTAAAGCCATATTCGCCACTGTTACGTATCCAGTTTGCTTTGCAAGGCTCAACTGTGTAAGTTTTCCAGGTAATGCCCGGACGACCGGTAACAAAATCCAGACGGGGATCTACTGTTGCCTCAACGTTAGTGAGCTCATTCCCTTCGTACGTTCCATAATCACTGTTGTTGAAGGTATCAAACAAAGGCAGTCCATAGGCATCTGTCTTATACGCGTTTATCAGATTCTGACTGGGCAGGAAGAATCCGTCGCCACCGTAAGGACCTTTGGGGGCATTGAGCAGGTTGCTCCAATTTATGTTTCCGGCACCTTCGGTTTCATCATCCATCGAATATTGTACGGCAAACACAGACTCTACCCCATTTTCATATTCCAGTTGGTCGAGCTTCTGAAAGTCATTCAAAAGATCATACGCCTTCCCTTGCGCACCTACTTTATCACAAAGAGCCGCTACTTCAGCAAGCAACTGTTTGTCGACAGCAATGACCTGATTATTCTCATCTTGTTGGTAAGCCTGATAAAGTTTGGCTTTGGCAGCGTATGCGTATGCTATGTTCTTGGTGATACGGCCTATTTGGGATTGAGTGTCAGGCAAGTCGTTAGCAGCATCAAGAAACTCTTGTGCTATTTTACCAAGAAGTTCTTCACGGGTAAACTGATTGTTGGGGATGTACTTATAGTCATCAATATCCACGTTTTCGTCAAAGTAAGGTACTTGTTTGAAAAGGCGAACCAGTTCGAAGAAGAAATGTGCACGAATCACTTTCATTTCAGCTTTACGGCTCTTAAGTACCGGCAAGGTGTTCTCATCAAGTGTATTCATGACTCTCAATGCACTGTTGCAACGTTGCAAGCAACAATAAAGTTGAAACCATTTTTCATCGGCATTAGCCCATGTAGCATCTATCTTAAAAGTTTCAAGCAGTGTACAAAAGTCACCATCGTTTACACCACCGCCACCTTTATAGGCATTGTCCGAACGTACTTCACCATACGTCCAATTGGTCATCGGTACCCAGTGCATATCACGATTGGGACCTTTCAGCCCGGCGTAAGCCGAAGTGACCAGGAGTTCCACACCTTCAGCCGACGACAACAAATCGTCATTGAGTGTACCCTGAGGTTTAGTATCAAGAAAACGACTCTCATCACAACCGGCCAATAGTGCCACAACACCTGCCGCAAGGATATATTTCAATTTCATAATGTTCTGTATTTAGGATAAAAGATTAAAAACCAAGTGATAGACCGAATGTGTAGGTACGAGGCTGAGGATATGGATAGCCCAATCCTTCAGGGTCGGCACCAGTATAATTAGTCAGCGTGAAGACATTCTGCGCTTGCAGATATACACGCAAATTAGAAAGACATGCTTTCTTAATCCACTTATCGGGGGAAGGTGTAGCCCAGTGTCAAAGTCTTCAACTTCACATAAGAACCATCTTCAATAAAGAAAGTAGAACTGCGTGTTTCCACATTATTATCAACCACCGTCAGTGCAGGGATATTACAATTATAGACTCCGGTTTGCTCATACACATTCCAAGCATTCATTGCATCAATCAGACGCGTAGAGTGATTGCCCGTCCAGCCTTGGAAAAGATCCGTATAGAACTTTGAGTTATTCCATGCATCGCGAATCATACCGTTGAAGAATACGGAAAGATCAAACCCTTTGTAGGATGCACCTATGTTCAGACCACCGATAAACTTAGGCTGGTCGCTGCCTTGCCAGTCCATATCAGCAGTATTGATGATGTTGTCGCCATTAAGATCCTTATAGCGAATACGTCCTACGCCGGGAGCACCAATCTGTACATCATATTTGCTTAGGTATTCATATACCTCCTGTTTTGTTTTGAATACGCCATCAGCTTTATAGGACATCCATGATCCGTAAGGTTGACCTACAATGGTTTTATCCACACCATTACCACCTCCCCAAGTGTATTTGATGACATCCGGAAGTTCGGTTATCTTATTTTTTGTAATAAGAGAGGTTGAATGAGATGTCATATTTGAAGTCCTTTATTTCGTCCCTCCAGGTCAAAGTCGCTTCTACACCGTTATTATCCATACTGGCAGCATTATACCATTTATAACCACCTTCACCGATCACACCGATATATGGTTTCTGAATTAACATATCAGTGGTCTTCTTTTGAAAATAGTCCAGAGTCACCCCCAAACGAGCGTCGAAGAAGGCTGCATCAATACCGAAATTCAATTGTTTGGTTTCCTCCCACTTCAAATCGTTGTTGCCCGAACGGTCTTTCTGTACGCCGGGTACCACCGTCGCCCCGTCGCCGTTGAAATTGTAGGAACCATTGGACATATTGGTGTAATAGAGATTGTATGTAGCATTATTGTCAATCTGGTCATTACCATTTATCCCCCACGATGCACGCAATTTAAGGTCTGACAGCCAACTTTGTGTACGTTCCATAAATTTCTCGCGTGAAACTCTCCAGCCGGCTGATACCGAAGGAAAGATTGCTGAATTGTTACCTTTACCGAAACGTGAGGAAGCATCACGGCGTACCGTTCCTGATATCAGGTACTTATCATCGAACGCATAGTTCACCTTACCGAAGTAAGAAACCATAGCATAAGTGGAAGCATTGTTACTCACACTTTTTCCTTCGGTCACTGTGTCCAGATAGCGATAGTCGAGGTCTTCTATCACCAATCCGCGACCATACCCCTGCAAATGTTCACCGTTTTCTTTCTTGGCCTCGGTTCCTATCACAGCACTGATATTGTTCTTTCCTAAATTCTATGCTATAATTGGCGGTATTCGACCATACCCACTGCACACTATTATCCTGCCGCACAGTCAGCTCATTTATATCGACCTTACGATCGGCTTCGCTCCACTTCGGGACGAAGGTTGAGTTGAAACCGGTAGTGTAGTTCAATCCAAACTGACTCTTCAATACCAGGTTTTTAATTGGCTCTACTTCCAAATAAGCACTGCCAAAGATACGCCAGCTTTTATGACGGTTATCAGCTTCGTTATCTGTCAAGCGAACGGCATTCGGCTTATCCCCCAATATGTCTACGTAACCACCGGCATATCCTCCGTTTTCATCATACACAGGAATAGCAGGATGCTGGGCAATCACAAGTTCTTCTATACCGGACGGATTGAGATGTTCCAACCAGTGGTTCACGGAAATGCTTTCACCCACACGTACTTTGCCATCAACAAAGCGGAAATTAGAAGCCAGGCGAGAATTAAAACGTTCATAGTCAGTGTTGCGACAAAGACCATCCTGATTCATATAGTTTATAGTAAGAGCTACATTACCGTCTTTGAATCCCTTAGAGAGAGAAAGGTTGTAATTCTGCATCAAAGCCGTACCGAATATCTCCTTTGCCCAATCGGTGTTACCCGATTTTATTTTGACTCCGTTCTGGTCGAAATAATATTCCTGCAACTGGGCTTTTTCCCCATTTCCATACACTACACTGTTCGGATGAGTTCCGTAAGTATTTTTTTATAGGCTTGCCAATAAACATCTCCCCATTGGTAAGCATCGAGCATATCAACACCACCGGCAAAAAGTCTGGGCAGTGGTGACATATCAAAACTCACTTTCACATCACCTTCCTTAGCACGCTTTGTGGTAATGATAATGACACCGTTGGCGGCCTGCGCACCATAGATCGCTGCAGAGGCCGCATCTTTCAGCACCTGAATAGATTCGACATCATTGGAAGAAATAATTGAAGCGACATTGTCATGTGTCTGAATGCCATCTATCACATAAAGAGGGAAGAATTATTAATGGTAGTAATACCGCGCAACTTAGTATCCGTGTTCCCACCACCGGGTTTACCATCGGTTGTTACATTCATACCGGCTACACGACCCTGCAAGCCCGACATCACATTACCTGTGGGAATATCAGCCACTTCTTTCATCTTCACCACGGCTACCGAACCTGTCAGGCTGGCTTTCTTCTCAGCCATATAACCTGTCACAACCACTTCATCAATCATCTTGGAATCTTCTTCCATTACTATCTTCAACGAAGGTTTTGCTGCAATAATCACTTCTTTATATCCTATATAAGAGATAGCTAATGATGCATTCTTCGGTACACTAATAGTAAAGTTACCGTCCAAGTCTGTAATAGTCCCTGTTGATTTCGAATCGTTTTGCACCACGGAAGCACCGATAATCGGTTGCCCGTCCGTCTTGGAAGTCACATTTCCCTTTACCGTTATGTTTTGCCCCCAAAGGACTGACACGAAAGCAAACAGGAAACAAACACTACAAAGAATTTTTTTGTTCTTCATAATACTGAGCATTAGTTTAATGTTATTAATTTAAAAGTACGAATATTCTCTTTATCGCTGTTGCAAATTACGGTTGATTTATGTCAATCGGCTAAAAAAATGTTTCAAAGGCTGTAATATTTGTTGCATACCTCCTTATTCTTATGGGATTTCAGAGGTGTTTCTCCTTGTCATAGGCTTAATCTATGTACTTTAAAAGTATCGACTTTTGAATGTCCCGCCCTTGCTGTAAAAACACATACGATTGTATGGCTCTGTCGGGAAAACAAGATTGCTCATCGCTATCTTTCCTTCGTTCAAAAAGATCTCTACCGAACATTTATCTACGAAAATATCCAGTCGGTACTTATTCTCTTTTTCGGACAGGTGCCCATGTAGCTAATGCAAAATCATCAATGTAGTTGATAGAAGTCGTTTTCCGACGGTCGTGCACCTCTATCTCATGTGTCACACTGTTTTTGCCAAAATCTACGATACCGCTCTTTGTACGATCCATTACCAGTTTTCTTTCAGGAAGATTAAAGTAAATATCCACCTTCTCACCTTTATCATTGAACAGGCTGAATCCAATAATTTCAGCTTTTTCTGCCATAATGTCCAATGAAAGTTCGTAAGCACCTTCATTATCCGGTAATAAAGATTCAATATGATAATCATTTGCAACGGTAAAAGCAGGAATTTCTTTTGTCTCTTTCCTTAGATTTTTTCACTTCCGTTACCGGAGCTGCAGAAAGATAAATATCACCGCTTTGCGTATAAAGCCCCAGTTCACGCGGCAAGGCGTTGACGCCACGAAACGGTTTGGTTGGGACATTATTACAATATTGCCAGTTACTCATCCAAGGCACTACAATCACACGTCTTCCCATATTCGAAAAGGAAACTGTCGCATAATGGTCTTTTCCCCCAGTCCAACCATTTCGTAACATCCGGTTTGCTATCACAAATAAATCTTGTTCCGTCAAAATCACCTATGAAATATTGGGTCGCACTGCCTCCGAAATAACAGCCGGGATTTACATTGACAATCAATGCCCATTTCTTATGTTCCGTATCACCGTCTACCGGTAACTCTACCATATCCGGACACTCAAACTGACAAGGCTGTACGCCATAACCTTCACCAAAGCTACTCATATAATTCCAGTCTTTCAGATCTTCTGAATCATAGAAACACATCTCTTTATCGGCAGCAACAATCATTATCCATTTATTTCCCGGAGCATACCAGAATACCTTCGGATCACGAAAATCTTTCCTTCTATCGGAAGAACGCAAAATCGGATTCTTATCATATTTGGTAAATGTGCGACCGTTATCATTGCTATAAGCGAGACATTGAATCTGCCCGTTTTTATCGCTGGCAGAAGTATAAAAAAGCTAATATGGTACCTGTACCGTAACCTGCCACATTTTCCTGATCAACAATAGAACTGCCGGAAAATATATGTCCCAACGTATCACGAACTATAGCAGGTGCCAAATGTTCCCAATGCATCAAATCTTTGCTTATCGAATGCCCCCAATGCATATTCCCCCATTTAGAACCATAAAGGATTATACTGATAATATAAATGATATTCTTCATCTTCATAAACCAGCCCGTTCGCATTATTCATCCAACCATAAAGGGGAGCATGGTGATATACAGGGCGAAACTTATCTGTATGGGACGGATCGAATGTATCGGATAATTTCATTTCTTTCCAGCAAAGAGCATCTCCAAGGCTCTTTTGCACACGTACTGTTACAGTTTTAGCATCAGCAGGTAGGACAAACGGAACCCAATAGTCTACTTTAGTCTGTGCAAGCCGAATATCCATATCAGTATCCGCTGCATCTCCTATGTCCAGACGAACCCGGCTTTCTTCCGCTGCCTCTTCGATCGGAAGCAATATATAATTAGTAGGATTGGTGATGTGAATGAGAGTCAGGCTGTCTCCTTTCTGTTCCAACATAAATTTGCTTTTATTCGTATGGCAATAAATCAGTCCGTAAGAGACCGCCAATGCAAGTACCGCACCTTTACATAATTTCATCCAAGAGGTTGTTTTCATGGTAACAAAGTATTCTGTTTTATACAAGTATCTAATCAAAATTGACGGAGGCAAAAATAGGTCATATCTTCACCTCCGTCTATCAACTTTGTTTCAAAGGGTATCACTTTTGATGCAAGTCCTGAACATTTTCTTTTTTGCCTGTCACATCGCAATGAAGCTATCCCTCTCTTTGCATACCTGAATTTATTTTCCTACTTTTTGAGACAAAGCTTTTATTCTTCTGCTTATGCCAGCTAATAGAATACTTTCTTCGATGATCTGGTAAGAGTAACTAAAAATTCCGGAAGCAAAGCAAAATAGTGAGCTTCAAAGTAGCGGCTGCCGAACAGTATAAGTAACTTACTTCTTTCATCTAAAAAATAAAGCTATAGAGATGTAAGAATCTGTTTATTTTTTCGACCAAATTTCTTGCACATTCGTACCCTTCCTCATAAAAATTCTGTCCAGTTTCTGCACATCCCGTTCAATACGATCTACCATCACAGGATTCTGCGGACGGATAACGAAAATCTTTCCTTCATCCTCCATTTTCTCAACCATTTCCAACTGTTCATTGTAGACAGCACAACGGCGGTTGAGTGCTTCACGGAGTTTAGGATATTTCCGGTATGCAAACGAAGGGACACGAATATCTTTTTGAATCTTTCCGGTATCCCCGGTTGCGGGTAAGTACTACGACATTTCTCGTATAACCATCAGCAATCGCTCTTTTGCAAAGGAATAGAATCTACAATTCCCCCATCAAGCATGGGAATATTATCTACATAAGTAATAGGACATACAAAAAGGCAGACTACTAGACGCACGGACAATGTCTATCACCCGGCGTTTATCTTTCTTTTTCTTCAAAATAGTTAGCTTCCCCTGTGATACAATTGGTAGTTACCATAACGAAAACGTTCCGAAGAAGCAAAATAAGTTTCGTAATCATAAGGAAGAATATGTTCCGGAAACTCATTGAACAACAGATCGAAATCGAGAATATTCCGTTTTTTAAGCAGATGTTTCAGACCGATATAATTGTATTTCTCCAACAAGTCAATATTACTGTATTTAGCACGTCCTCGTTGGCGCGATGCATAGGACAGCCGTTGCACGCACCGGCAGAAACTCCTATCGCATAAGGAAACCGGATATCATGATCCATAAAATAATCAAGCACGCCGCAAGTAAATACTCCGCGCATTCCCCCGCCCTCCAACACCAACCCTGTAGATTCATCAATTTTCAAGTTCTTCATCTTAATCTTCCCAATTTTATATTTATCACTCTCTTTACATACCCCGTTTTATTACTGTTTGTTGCATATAGATTATAAAAACAAACAAAAAGGCAGAACGTTTGGCAAAAAATAGCAAAGATTTAAACAAAACCTTGCTTTTTTTGCTTCAATCTATCTACGTAACTTTAGGCTAGCTTAATTGTTTTAAGGAGGAAATTATAAAAAGTCCTGCCCGCAGGCAAGCACCATGAGAATACAGTTTGAGATTAAAGAAAAGTTGCCGGAAATTATTGAAGAAATCATGAATTCCGGAAAATGGCAAACTTCCGTAAAAGAAGAACTTAGCGGTCGGACGACCGTTGTGATCCGTGACCAAGCGTATGGCTCAGAAGCAACCATTGAAATCTATGCCAAATCCATTGAGATTAAAACCGCATGGTCAAAGTACTCCTACCGTATATTTGTCGCTAACGATATTGTATGGTGTGAATATAACGGGGCTTATCGTGGCCTACTGGAACAAGTACTCTTACCAACCATTACCCCTAAGGAAAGCTTGTGCTTGATTCTGACGTAACCGAAAGTTCACTCTATGGACGTGAACATAAAAAAATTAAGAGAATATGCTGAAGACAATCTGAAACTGAAACAATTTCGACGGGAAAACTTCAATGAACAGAGAAACGGAACAGCAGCATTTGATCATCCGAAGCGTGTATACGACGAATTTATTAAAGAAGATTACGTAGTAACACCTAAAGACAATAAATAATGAAGAAGAGGGTATCCCCAAAGGATACCCTTATACTATTATCTATTTTATTTTAATTTAGCTCTGTAAGTCTTTTCCGAGAAAGTGATATTCAGGAAGAAAGCCAGTTTCTGTCCTTGAAACCTCCCTGAACTTACCTTAAATTGATCTGTATATTTTACCCCTAACGAAAGCGTACTGCGGCTACGGTATTCAAAATTAATTCCGGTACTGAGATAATAATTAGTTGTCGTCTTATTCTGAATAGAAAGATACGAATTCCCTATTCCAGCCCCAGTAACAGACGTACAGGTTTCCGATAGGGATTCCCTAATGTATAACTCCCTCCCAACATCAAACGGTGCTGGTTATGAAAACTAACACTAGAACGAGAAGACTCCAACCGACTCCAGTCAACAAACTTATAATCGGCGGAAGCCATCCAACGCAACGTATTATAAGATACCCCTACTCCGAAAAACTGCGGTAAGCAGGTACGATACTTCTTACCTTTTTCTGTAATACTCCCACTACTACTGCTACTACTTACCGAATGATCGTTGTCTTGAAGCAAATCCTGGGAATATCCATATACAGCACCCGCTACCAACGAACGGTCACGCTCTATCTCATAAGTATACTGTAATCCAAAATCAACATACACTGTATGTTTATACGAACTGTTTGTTTCCGTAGCACTTCCCTGACTCTCCGATTGCGTAATAGTACCACCCACATAAGAAAAGTTAGCTCCCAGCGAAAGCCCTTTCCACAACTGATGAGCAACGCTGATTCCAACTTTGGATAATCCGCCTTCCCCTTGAAAAAGTGAAGTCACAGTCTCGCCATTTGTACCCGCTACATCCTGCTCGAGCGATATGGCATACCCCACACTACTGACAGGAGCCATAAAAATAGCCCCCCATACCACCGGGGAGCAATACGAAACCCGGCACCCAAATTATTAAGATTACCATTAAAAGAATGATTGTTTGCACCGGACTGTGAATACTTTTCATACGCTCCGCTAACTCCCAAATCGAAGAAAAATACTGCGGCATCAATCCCGTCAAAGAAGCCGGGTTCGCACTATTATAAGCATTTTCTCCCCGCAATGCGATACCAACTCCCCCATACCGGAATAGATTCCTCCTTCTCCGGTAGACAATTCACCCAGTCCGAACATAGAAGCCGGAGAGTTCGTCATGTTTTGAGCAGTAAGATTCAATAAGTTTGCACTTAATATGAAAATAGATAAAACTTTTCTTTTTCATTTTCGTATATGTCTTGTAATAAATAGTGAGAGATACATTATTATTATGGTCATTCATGGGATGTTTACTATCTCCGAAAATGACTCCCTGAACTGTGTTATAAAAAAATCATTGTCGGAGAGAAACAACTGTAATTTTTCGCGGCTCTTGTCCTGCCGTCCCCAGATTATTCTGAATGAACGAGGTAATATCAAATGAATAATGAGTATCCTCATAATAGACATTGTCTTCTACCAGATTTCCTGTTTGTACGGAATTTCCGGAAAGGTCCGTTATGACACTTTGGGTTGAATTATTCTGGTCTGCCGTATAGAGAGTCAATGATTTCGGCAACGGATATTTTCCGTTATAAGTACCTTTTATAGGATAGAGTTTAAGTACCGCACTTTCAATGGAGACAAGTCTCCCTTTCTGGTTCAGATTATTCAGATGCGGAAATTCGAGATTGATATACATACCGGTCAATCCTTGCAGATACACCTGATGATCACTTTCAGAAGAAAAAAGATTATAATCAGTACCGGCTCTGAGGGATTCTATGGGAGTACCGGTACGGTCGTGTTCCACCTTTGTATAATTCAATGAACTGCTGGCCTTAAACACTAAAAGTCTGTTCCGTAGGCTTTTCTTTTGAGTTCATGATAATAAAGAGTCAGACAAAAACTGGAATCATTCACCTGAAAGCCGTTAATGCACGTTCCATTTTCATCGGGTATAAAATAGCTATTCCTTTAAAAAGCGCGGAAACGCTCCTGCGATTCCATACATTTTCATCTTCCAACATCAGATTAAACCATTTTTTCCCCATTCGTCAGGCAGACGTAATTCATGCATCTCGTTACGGTGTCCGGGAGTAGGACGTATAGAAAGAGTAGCAAGAAGATTATTCCGGTTATAATTAACATTGGTCTTATTAAAAAGGTAACCATTATCTTCCAATGAGATTCCTTGTGACAGACTAAATAACTCAATACGATGATAAACCAGTGTATCGCCCAGATAATTCCCTGAAGAATACCATTTGAAGGTAATAGAGTCAAACTGATATTCAGTTGTTTCATTAAGAGAATGAGAAGGTACTTCATATTCCGCATAAAACGAAGTCTTAATTTCTCCATATAGATTGTCTTTATATCGCCCGATCTGGCAAACCGTATCTCCCGAAGTTGCCAAAGAGTCACTTAGCAAAGTACTTAACGTTACTGTACACGTATCTGTTACAGCATTCATAAAAGAACTATTCACCCATTTAGCCCCAATGGAAGAGGATTCATCCCTGCAAGAGAATAGGATACAAAACAACAGTAAAGAATAAAAAAGTGTAATAAATAGTCTCATAACGAATCTTATTTTTGAGTTGCAAAGGAACCCCTTTAGGAAAATATCCCCAAAATTTATCGACTATTACCCGCTATTTATAGACTCGCATTTTTTTTAGATAGAGGAAATAAAGCTGTTTGTCGATAACTTTTTCTCAAAACACATTGATAGCTACATTTGCGCCAAGTTTAAAATGTAATAAAACGAATGGAAATAATGAAAAAACTACAACTATTATTAGTGTCGGTAGCTATGCTATCAATTTTCTCATGTTCGGATGATGATGATGACACATTAGGAGTGTGGTATCGCCGTTCCGACTTCGATGGAAGGGCAAGAGAGGATGCAGCCGGATTTGTGATAGGTAACCGGGGGTACTTATGCGGAGGATATCGGGGAAAAAAGACCAACGGGAAAAAGACTGTTGGGAATACAATATTGATAATGACTGGTGGACACAATGCAAAGATATGCCCGACGATGCAACAGCCCGGAATGGCGCTGCCGGATTCGCAGTAGGCTCGAAAGGATATGTGACCACCGGATACACCGTATATAAAGATGATGATCCGATGCATACCGGAGGATACGCATATCTAAAAGACACATGGGAATATGACCCGGCAACAAATGAATGGAGACAAATGGATGATTATCCCGGAGATGCGCGAATCAATGCAATAGCCTTCACTATCGGTAACTACGGTTATGTGGGAACCGGACAATCCAAAGACGATAAACAGACAAAGCGATTTTTATCGTTTCGACCCGACAGCCCCTTCAGGCAGCCAGTGGAGCATTGTAAACGGATTCGGCGGTCAGAAAAGAACCGGCGGCTTATCCTTTATCATCGACAATGTAGCTTACATCGTAGGAGGAAACCAACAACGGTCAGGATGTTACCGACTTCTGGAAATTCGATCCCAGCAAGAGTGAAGAAAATAAATGGACCCGTCTCCGCGAAATCAAGGATGACAGCAGTGATGATTATGATGATGATTATAATTCAATCACCCGGACATACGGCTGCGCTTTTGTTATAGACGGCCAGGCTTATATCACTTTAGGGCAGACATCCGGTTCAAGCCTACGAAATAACTACTGGATATATGACCCCAACACAGATTTATGGCGTAGTAGTGACACGGAAGATGATTTTGACTATACCCCTTTCGAAGGAAGTGCACGCACAAAAGCGATTTGTTTCTCTACCGGCAAACGGGGTATTATAACTACCGGAGGAAGCAGTGGATACTATTATGACGATACTTGGGAATTACATCCGTATGAATGGGAAGAAGATGACTAAGAAAAACAGCAGTCGGCTCTTTGTTGCAGGAATATTAACAGCTGCCATTTGCCTGGCGTTTTCCGTAGCAGCCACCTCCGACACGCATTATTCGATCGAAATAATCGAAGTAAACGGAGGATACGGTTATCAAAATATCCCACAACAACCATATAACCATATTCCAGCCTTTTATTCCCGCCATTTCGGGAAAAAAGCCTTTCATGGAAAAAGAGGATGCCAAAAAGGTAGGGAAATTAGTCATGAGACGTATGAAAACCGGAGAAAACTATACTGTTACCCGTCATGATTTAGAGAATCTCGGAATTAAAATAAAATAAATAAAAAGCGGAAAGTGAATTGGAAATAATTCTCTTTCCGCTTTTTGTTCATGAAAAAATAGAATATACACTATTTTTTATTCTTTTTTTATGCAAATTGTATACAGGAATATGGAATTACCCCAAGGATTCTCTATCTTTGTAACCAAAACAAATTTAATATTAATGTCATAAGAATGAAAAAGAGTATCCTTATCGCTGCTCTAGGCCTATTCAGCCTGAGCACAATGGCACAAGACGCAAAACCCGAAGAGGGCTTCGTTTTCACGACAGTGAAAGAAAATCCGATTACTTCAATCAAGAACCAAAACCGTTCGAGCACTTGCTGGAGTTTCTCAACTCTCGGATTCGTTGAATCAGAATTGCTACGTTTAGGCAAAGGCGAATATGATCTGGCTGAAATGTTTGTGGTACACAAAAACGATGCAAGACCGTGGAGCCAATTATGTACGTTATCACGGTGACAGTTCTTTCTCGCCGGGAGGAAGTTTCTATGATGTGATGTACTGCATCAAAAATTACGGTATCGTTCCACAGGAAGTAATGCCGGGAATCATGTACGGCGATACTCTGCCGGTACACAACGAATTGGACGCTGTTGCTTCCGGCTACATTAATGCTATCGCTAAAGGTAAACTAAGTAAACTGACTCCGGTATGGAAGAACGGTCTGGCAGCCATTTATGACACACATACTTAGGAAAATGTCCTGAAAACTTCACTTATAAAGGAAAGGAATATACACCGAAAACTTTTGCCGAATCACTGGGACTGAATCCGGACGACTATGTTTCATTGACTTCCTATACACATCACCCGTTCTATTCTCAATTTGCTATCGAGATTCAGGACAACTGGCGCAATGGCCTCTCCTACAACTTGCCTATCGACGAGTTTATGGCTGTAATGGATAATGCAGTGAAGAAGGGATATACTTTTGCATGGGGTAGTGACGTCAGTGAACAAGGGTTTACACGTGATGGTATTGCCGTAATGCCGGATATAAACAAAGAATCTGAACTTTCCGGTTCGGATATGGCCCGTTGGACTGGCCTGACCACTGCCAACAAACGTCAAATAATGACAACCAAACCACATCCGGAAATTGACGTCACTCAGGAAATGCGCCAGGTGGCATTCGACAACTGGGAAACTACCGACGACCACGGAATGGTGATTTACGGTATCGCTAAAGACCAGAACGGAAAAGAATATTTCATGGTAAAAAATTCTTGGGGTAAATCAGGTAAATACAACGGTATATGGTATGCTTCCAAAGCATTCGTCGCTTACAAAACGATGAATATCCTTGTACACAAAGACGCACTGCCTAAAGAAATTGCTAAAAAACTGGGAATCAAATAAAAGGAGTATCTCCACTTCTTAAAATAAAAAGTCTCATTAGCTATAAATAGCTTCTGAGGCTTTTATTTTTAAGTAGTTATTTTCCGGACAACATACCGCATCGGATAAAGCATGACCAATGTTTAAGAGAAGCTTAGCTTACTGATAAATTCCGTAAACCGTTCTTTGTAATTATCACCCACAGGGATGTACGTATTCTTATCGAAGATAATACGGAGACGGAGATTTCGGTAATCTTACGCAAGTTGACAATATAAGAACGATGCACACGCATGAAATGTGCGGGAAGCCGTTCTTCCATTTTCTGAAGACTGGCAAGTGTGATGACAGGCTTGTTCTCCCCCTCCACAAAAATACGGACGTATTCGCTCATACCTTCTATATAGCGGATATTATTAATATCGATGCGGACTACCCTGCAATCGCTTTTCACAAACAACGAATCGCCTTTTACCTGCGAAGCATTTCCCAGTTCACTCTGTTGCTCCAACAATTTATATTCAAACTGTTTGCGGGCCTTATCCGCCGCCTTCAGTAAGTTCTGAAACTCAAATGGTTTCAACAGATAATCCACCGCATCCAACTTGAAGCCGTCCACCGCATATTCGGAATAAGCGGTAGTGAAAATCACCAGCGGAGGACTTATCAAAGAACGGATAAAATCCAGCCCGTTCAAATCGGGCATATTGATATCTACAAATATCAGGTCGACATCTTCGTCGGACAATACCTTCATTGCCTCAAACGCATCCTGACAAGGTTTCACTAACGACAGGAAAGGGACGCGGGATATATAATCCGATAACTGTGCCAATGCCAACGGTTCGTCGTCAATTGCTAAACATTTCATTATAATAAAGGTATAATAAGTAATACATCAAATTTATTCTTATCCTGTGTGATAGAAAGCGTATAATCATTACCGAACAGAAGTCTTAGCCGCTTACGGATATTATCCAGCCCGATGCCGTGGTGTTGTTCGTCAGCCCTTCCGTTATTGCTATTCGTACAGCGAAAAGTCAATCGGTTTCCCTCCTCTTGCTGCACAATGACACGGACGAAAGAATCATTCCGGTAACTGACTCCATGCTTGAAAGCGTTCTCCACAAAAGAAATAAAAAGCAAAGGAGGTATCTGTACTTCAGGAACTTCGATGGGAAACTTCATTTCAATGGAGACTTTATCAGTATAGCGCAATCCCATTATGGCAATATAATTCTCCAGAAACTGAACCTCCCGTTTAAGAAGAATTGTTTTGTTACTAGCCTCATACAGCACATAACGCATCAGTTTGGAAAGCTCTACAATCGTACTTTTTTCGCCTTCCCCGTATCAATATCTACCAATGCGTGGATATTATTCAGCGTATTCATAAAAAAATGCGGGTTTATCTGATACTTCAGATATTGCAATTCGGACTGCAAGCGCTGGTGTTCCAGTTCCTTCAACATTTCTTCATCGCGAAAAGACTTGAAGAAAAGTTTAATGGCTATATTAAATCCTACCATAAGAAAGGCAATCATAAAATGAATAAGATAGCGAACTGTGATAGGAGGATAAGGAAACGGAACAGGTTTAAGGAGAGCCTCCGGACGTTGAAACTTTTCCACGGGATATTTCACCTGGTCCGGTAGTTCCCAATTAGCCGTCTCTTTCTTCCGCGCCTTTTCTCTCATTTCAATAATCTGATTCCGTCGGCTTTCCTTTGCTGAATGATACACAGGCTCCTGTCTGAATTCTTTCGGGAAACGCCCTTTCATCGGAAACGGAACAATCAAAAAAATAACACCTATTGCAAAAACTAAAGAAAGTGTATATTGCCAATATTTTTTTTTAAAAAGGAAATAAGGAACCAGCACATAGTTATTCAACAGAAAAAGCATAAAAAAAAGGAAGAATTCCCAACCAGGAGTCACGTACAAGCGTGCGAACTTCTTCTTTCTCAAGTCCACCACTTACGGCAAAATATTCTCCGATCAACGGAAGAAAGAAAATAACACTCCAGATTACTCCGTAAATGCTTTGTTCCAATAATTGTTGCTTGCGCACTCTTTCCATGCCTCATTGTTCCATGTTAGCAGAAACAAAGATAAAACCGACACTCCTTTCATACAAAAACAATCGACCAAAGGACATATTTCAACGACAGTACATCAATCAGTGACGAATTTCACAACTTACAAAGTTGCCTGTAAATACATGTAGAGAATCTAAATAAACCTTAAAATGGATGTGATATTCTAAAAAGGCTCTTTTCTTAGTTAGAAGTAGGAAAAAATAAGAACGGTTTCTTACACGCGAAATGTGTGGGACGCCGTTCTTTTATATACATATACCTTGTCTTGTTCTATCTTATTCCATTCTTCACTATGTTTCTTAAAAAGAAGAACATATTACATTAAAAAATAGAACATTAATTCAAATGCTTTTATATCATTTTTTTTCTCCGTATAATTAAAAATAGAACATTAATTCATAAAAACAGACCTTGTAAATAAATAGATGTTAGCCGAACTTTGCAAAGTTTTATTAATTACGCAATAAAAACAAAAAAAAAGAATGAAAAACTTACGAAAACTATTTTGTGTAGCTTGCGCAGTACTTTTCTTTTACATCATGTGAAGAAACCTATAACGACAAGTTATTTTGGCCGGGAGAAATCAGCCAGGAATATGGCTCGTACATCAAGCCGTATACACTGGATTTAACTTACAGCGGCGAGAAACTAATCGGAAAGACTGCCAGTTTCAAAACGGAAGATAGTGAAACGGGAACACTGACACTAAACGGAATTATCCCGGGAGAAGTTACTACTCCCATCAGTCGCATCAAGCTTAATGAAAACGGAGAAAAAGATGCCTATACCTTTAGCGGAACGAATATCACGATGGGGGGAGTAACGGTGAAGTATAATGGAATCATTACTCCAAAAGCAATGAAACTCTCACTGGATGTCACAATGGCTCATGCCAATAATCTGGCTCATACTTATGCATTTCCTGCATATTCACATACTACAAATGAAGAAGCAACCATTCGTAATAGTGGAGCAAGCTATGTGAATATTACAACGAAAGAAGGAGCCGAATCCATTGCTCCTATCGTTTTGCAAATGCAGCAAATGGCAACTAATATATTAGATGTACTCTTTCCGTATGTACTAAAGAATATTACATTAGAAAAAGATGGTATTGTTACTGCCAACTACACCACAAGTCCCATAGACATGAAAGAGATCATGGAGGTGGCTAATGCAGGTAAGACGGATGCAGAATTCCGTGGATTAATCGGCCAACGTACTTATGTTTCTTTTCCCCGAAAGGTTTGGCCTACTGGAATCAGACGGGTGATAAGGCATTTGTAGTACAATTGAACATACCAGCCATTATTTCACTCATCGCCGAGAATAACGGTCAGCAAATTGATCCCCAACTTATTGCAGGTATCAGCGAAGTTTCTTTTTAAAATCGGACCCCTGCCCGATTGAAGCTAGCATTAAGTACGCTCAACATGATTTTAAACAATGAGATAATCACCTATATTTTAAAAATGGATGATAACACTTTTTGTAACTTTACTTTCATGGATGAGAAATGGTATTCCAATGGGTATTAGTCAGGCTACAAAAGATCATACTTATATCTATTTTAAAAAAAGAGACACTAACTCCATTTATCAATATCATTGATATTTTATTAAAAAAACAAACTTAGATGAGGTTGTAGCATTATTCGACAAAATGGAAATCGGCGTAGACCTTACTATTCAAAAATAAATCATTTTAAAATAAAAAACGATGAAAAAAATTATCTATCTTATTCATAAGCCTTTCCTTACCGTAATATCCGCATTCTTAATATCTTGTGACGAAGACCACTATGGACCGGCTCCAGTAGACGTGACAGCCAATTATTCAAACAAGATTTCGAATCCTAATCCCAATTTAGTTCTTACATACAACGGTGATGCAATGAACGGGAAATCTGTTGATTTCAGTACTGTTACAGGAGAAACTGCTATCATTACTCTCTACGATATTCTTCCGGGAGAAAAGGCAATAAAGATTACATCCATTCCCCTTTCCGGAGATACAGAAGGATACTCTTTTTCCGGTAATGGTATGGGAAATGAAACATTGACTACTTTTTAGATACGAAGGACGTGTAACAAAAGGAAAACTCACCTTAAACATATCCAATATCCAAATGGGTAATGCCGATTTGTGGGCAAATACTTATAAGTTACCCGAAGTCGTTAACGGCGTAAAAAAAAATATTAGTTGGTGACACTTGGGGAAATGAATATACATGGCAGGGAGGTTGATGGCCAAGTATTAAATGCGTCATGCTATTTCCATGCAGATGTAGAAGCTACAGAAAGCGGAGCTACAACCCAAACATGGGGTAATGGAATCCAAAATATAGTAAGTTACATTTTGCCACAAGTTCTGCAAGACATCACTTTAGGAGCAGACGGAAATGTAACGGCTTCCTATTCAAATGATCCGTTGTCAGGAGTAGATATAGACGTTATTTTTGGATTTCTAGAAACTCCATTAACACAGGAGATGATTACTCCCAACATTGCTGACCGTAAGTATATCCCTTCTCCAAAAGGGTTTGCTACTTGGTTTCAAAAAGACGGTAAGTTAATATTAAAATTAAACTTAGCTAATATCATTTCCTCAATAGCCAGCAGCAGCGATACATATATGGATGTGAACATAATCAATGCTATCATTGATGCTGTATCTCAAATGGATGCCATGAAAGTGAAAGAATTGCTAACCACACTTAATCAAAGTTTAAACAATGAAACACTTGGATTCTTGGTCAATGTCAACGACACTTCCTTCAACGCTATTTTCAATTGGTTAACTACCGGAATCCCGATGCAGGTTACTTCAAAAAGAAGGACATACTTATATTTACTTAGATAAAGAAGGATTTACTCCCATAGCTAAATTACTACCAGATCTTAGTCCGCTAATAGTTAGTATGCTTCCGGAGGATATGCAAGGGCTGGAATTTATAATTTCAACATTCTTAAATGGTATTTCAGAAGCTTTTCTATCTCCTGAGAAAATAGAGTTTGGTTTAGAACTTGTTCCGAATAAATAAAACGTAAGAAACAATGAAGAAAATATATATACTAACTTTATTAATCTGCCTTACTTGTTTTGGGACAAAGCTTTGCCCAAACACTGAAAGGACATATATACGACGCCAAGACCAACGAACCGTTGGTCGGAGCAGCTGTTACCTACAAAGCTCCCACGGCAATCAGGGAGTAGTATCCAATATTAACGGAGAATATGAAATCAAACTTCCCGAAGGTGGAGTCGACCTCGTATTCAGTTATGTAGGCTATGATGATGTACTGATGCCTATCGTTATCAATAAACGCGAAGTAGTCACCAAAGACGTCTATATGAAAGAGAGCACTAAACTGCTGGAAGAAGTGGTAGTGAGTGCTGGACGCTTCGAACAGAAGCTAAGTGATGTAACAGTTTCTATGGATGTGGTGAAATCCGGTGACATTGCCCGCCAGGCACCGACAGATATTTCATCTACCCTCCGTACCCTGCCGGGGGTTGACATTGTAGACAAGCAGCCTTCCATGCGTGGTGGCAGCGGGTGGACTTACGGTGTAGGTGCACGTAGCCAGATTCTGGTAGACGGAATGAGTACACTGAATCCGAAAACAGGAGAAATCAACTGGAACACCGTACCTTTGGAAAATGTGGAGCAGGTGGAAGTTATCAAAGGAGTTTCTTCTGTGCTATACGGTTCCTCAGCATTGAACGGTATTA